>Ga0209489_102482_pt1 | contig 37572 bp, 29 predicted proteins | sample SiratrowhiteBW_FD_187527 | JGI IMG/M metagenome (GOLD analysis project Ga0209489, IMG submission 187527) | Root nodule microbial communities of legume samples collected from California, USA - Siratro white BW (SPAdes) (version 2) | ecosystem: Host-associated > Plants > Roots > Nodule | place... | reverse complement strand
CACTAAGTGGTTCGTTCAGTTCACATAAGTGGTTCGCTGTGTGTAGTTTAGGAACACACAGACTTGTCTGAGGGGTGAAATCACTAAGTGGTTCGTTCAGTTCACATAAGTGGTTCGCTGTGTGTAATTTAGGAACACACAGACTTGTCTGAGGGGTGAAAACACTAAGTGGTTCGCTCAGTTCAAATAAGTGGTTCGCTGTGTGTACTTTTGGAACACAGACTTGTGTGAGGGGTGAAATCACTAAGTGGTTCGTTCAGTTCACATAAGTGGTTCGCTGTGTGTAGTTTTGGAACACACAGACTTGTCTGATGGGTGAAAGAACTAAGTGGTTCGCTCAGTTCACATAAGTGGTTCGCTGTGTGTAGTTTTGGAACACACAGACTTGTCTGAGGGGTGAAAGCACTAAGTGGTTCGTTGAGTTCACATAAGTGGTTTGCTGTGTATAATTTTGGAACACACAGACTTGTCTGAGGGGTGAAAGCACTAAGTGGTTCGCTCAGTTCAGATAAGTGGTTCGTTTTGTTCAGATAAGTAGTTTGTTCAATAATTTCGAAAAAAATGTACCACATAATAAAACTACGAACAGAAAACCCATCACGAAGTGATCTTTTTGTTATAAGGATGCCATTGGTGTACGTAATGGAAGAAAACATGGAAACCAGAAACCCAAAACACAGCAACAAACCAATATTCTGCATACATGCATAACACACCAAGCATAAAGGATGAACATAAACGTAATCTACAACGACGCACAGATCCAAACCAACAACCAGAAAGCACACCAATATTCTGGGTTTCTTGAACATAAAAAAGACAACACATTGAGAGAACCACCAGTAACCATAAAAAGCACACGACGAAACGATTATTAAACATGAACGAAGCACTCATACAAAAACCACCAACAATGTTTCATACCAACAACGGATGAGAGAACATACACAGTTTAGGGTACACAGCACGGTAGGAAACACCACAATGACGGTGGTCTTGCCCGGAAAAACGAAGGCGAATCTGTGGGCAGAAGGAACGCGAATCTTGTTGTTTCGTCTGTTCTCTCTCCTTCAGAGGATGCGGGGTTAATGAGTGCAATGAGAAAATGAGATCCGCTTTTCCCTCTCAAATTATCCTGCATTTTCAGATGAGAAATGACAAAAGCAACCCTTTACAAAAAGACAAACATGAACCACGTAAGCAGACAAGAAGTTAGCTTTCTCTTTCTTTGCCACGCGGGATGACAATGACACGTCGGAGTGTCAAATGGAGGTAAGAGAAAAACGAGTGTCAAAGTAACATTTTCCTATTATTTGCTTACCCATCTCAGTGTCTACATTATCTTTCTTTTCTTCTTTCTTTATTATTGGCATAAAAATGTCAATGTGAATTATTAAATATTATTTAATACTATTCTTTTAATTATCAAATATTTTAAAAACTGTCAAAATTTTAAGATTAAAATTACAATTTTTTAATATATATTTTACAAAATAAATTTACGCTTAAAAAATTAAACTGCCTTATTCAAACTAAAAGCTTTAAATTAAAAAAAATTACCCAATCAAAGCATTTAAAAAAATTAAAATCTAATAATTCAAAATTTTACATTTTGAATTTTCATTTCCATCCAAATACCGCCAATTCTTTGGAGTAGTGTGACTGGAAATATCATTTTATAACATTTCCTAAAGTTATTTATATTGTTGTGGGGACAAACTTGGTGGAGGGAACTTCGCAATTCATAGTAAAAATATTAAAAAATATATTTTCATGATTTCTTCACAAAAATTAAATTTCTTAGTATGGATAAAATGCTTAGTCTCAAAGAATTTCATTCTACTTTTATAAACTTTACTACATCATAAGCAACTTACACCATTGTTATAAGTTTTGCTTCAATAATAAAGACCTTATGAAAATTCACATTTTTTTTTTCATTTTAACCTTTACAACTAAAAATTACTTACTTTAATTATTGAAATATTGTACTATTTTATTGTTACGATCCAAATTTTTATGTATAACCTTGTTCTTAATTTTAAGACCCACCCTGTCATATCGGATTCTTTTAATGGAAGTTTCTTCCAAAATTCAAGTCCCTAACTTTAACACATTTCTTAAGACTTCGGCCTTCGAGATGTTATTTCTGTTTTAAGATCACTTTTGTAAATAAACTTTTTCCTTCTAATAAAAAGAAAACAAAATACACTCTGTCATTCCAGATATCCCTGTTTAATGTTGATACTGTCCTTATAAATAGCAAGACAAAACACATTCTAGTAATCATACACAAAAAGTCAATTTTTAGACAATCAATTTTCAAATATTTGCTATCCAGACAAAAATTACACTGCACATTTCAAATATGGCTCAATGTTGGCCATAGTTCCAGTCCTTTTACAAAGATTTGCATTTAAATGCTGGTATCATTATTATGTATTCATGATGAGTTAGAAATCTATTTTTAATAAAAATGATAAAAGAACTTATAAAGGTTTTTTTTCTATGATTTTAGATTGAAGATAATGTCTTAATTTCTTATATAATTTTCTTATATAAGTTTACTCATGTCGAATTTTTTCCGTATCTTCTAGTGAAGAACCTAACCGTCCTGCCTCATGATATTTCTTTCCCAATGACTCGAAGAACCAAGTAGCACTTCTAAGAGACAAAACTTGAGTACTCTTTCATTCTAATGGGAAAAAGTTGCCTACAATTCAGCCTTTACTATTTGCTAACTACTCGAGAATTTCTTCAGCTGTGAAACCATCGTCAACTGTAAAATAACCTTTTTGTGTGATGCAAAAATCAAAGGCCACTTGGGATGTTTTAACTTCAATGTGCTTCTCACCAGCTGATTTACTTTGCGTTGCAGACAACTACTGAAGAAAGTAAGGGATCAGATGCCCCACTAATATCAGCACCTTTACTCCTAACATATAGAAGATAATCAATAGCTTTTTCGGTAATAACCTCACCAGGAATCAATACCGGTATGCCCGGAGGGTATGGACATATAAGCTCCCCTGAAACCTCACCTATGCTCTCCCTCATTGTTACTTTTCTTTTACTAGCAAAAAAGGCGTCTCTGGGGATCAAACTCATTATTATATCATCAAAGGGTGCATGAACATTACGCACTTTCTCTTCAGTTTGCTTAATGGAAGAATACGTTGTAGCCAAATGCTTTATTCCCAATAGAAGTCTTTGGACATGGTCCCTACAAGTCCCAAGATTAAATGCGTAAGTAATAGATTTGTTCCCAACAAGTTCACAGATGACACCATAATCTCTGTATAAGATTTCGTCTGCTTCGTAACCAGATAAACCAAGCTTCCAAAAGCCTACTGTGAGACGCAATGGATCAACAGTAGGAAAGGCAGGAAAGCTTGAAGTATCAAGTACTGAGATACCAGGGATTTCTTTTAGCACGCACTTTGCCTCATCGGCTAATGCAATTGCTTGGTTGAATAAAACATCAGGGCGTTCACTAATTTGAGCTCTTGCAGCATCCAGGGATGCCAAAAGCAGATAGCTAGGGCTTGTAGTTTGAAGTGTTTGGAGACATCTATCAATTCTTTCCTTATCTACAATATTTCGTGACATGTGCAGCATAGATGACTGAGTAAGAGAGCATAGAACTTTGTGAGTTGACTGTACAGTCAGATCAGCCCCTTGCTGGAGGGCTGAGTTTGGCAGTTCAGAATGAAATCCAAAATGTGCGCCATGAGCTTCATCAACAATCAAAGGAATCTTACGAGAATGACACAGCTCAGAAATCTTGCTTAAGTTACTGCAAATACCATGATAAGTAGGCGAAGTGATGAAGACTGCTGCCGCTTTTTTACCTTCCATTTCTAATCCCCGGATGGCTTCCAATACCTGCAAAAACATCCACAGAAAAAAAAGTAAGAACTAGATAAGATTACTAAAAGAGTCCTAACATTAAGGAAAGTAAAAAGCCAGATATTCAGAACAATGGCTCATCTTCTGTGTAAGAGTTAAACCAAAAACTATTTAGATTGTTTCTTTAATGAATACGGCAATTCTATTCACATCAACTGCTTCCATGAAACTTTTATTTTTGTCAGTAAATTTTCACGAACGTAAGCAGAATATGATAGTGGGCAGCATCCGAATCACCTGTAATGGAGTGACACCACCAGCAATGTCCCAATCATTCTCATAGTCAGGAACGATGTACTTAGGCACTGCACCAGACAATACCATAGCAGATATAGCTGATATATGAGAATTCCTTGGAAGAATCAGAAATTCCCCCGGGGAACAGGTAGCCATAATGGCTGCCTGAATCCCACAAGTAGTACCTCCAACAAGAAACCATGTATGCGATGATCCAAACAGTTTGGCTGCTTCATTCTGCGCTTCCAATATGGGGCCCTGGGGACAAAAGAGGTTGTCAAGCTCCGGAAGCTCAGGTAAATCAAGCAAATAGGGTCTCTTTCCAATGAGCCGAGTGAAGGAAGCAGGAGCAGCACGCCCTCTGTTATGCCCAGGAAAGTGAAAACTGGCAACATTTTGTTCAGCAGAAGCTTTCAATGCACTGACTAGCGGAGGTAGGTCATTTTGCCTAAGCACCGGAGTGTTGCCACTCAAAACGCCGTCGTTTGTGGTTGATAATCCCCCATCATCTAGCCCAACTGGTGGTGCTGCAAGGCTTCTTTCCTGCATAAAATCAAAATTCAACCATTGAACAACATTCCATACCCCCAATTAAACCACTCCCGGATTCTTCAAGAAAAAACCTAATCAAACCCTAACAAATGCATTGCACGAGCATAAATGTATAATAAATCTGCTCCAAAATTATGTGTTTACAATTTAATTCGAAAACTGGACTACATTTGTATTGCAAATATTCATCTACTGAAATTGAGAGATACGTAAGACAACGACGGTTGAAGTTTAAAGGTTCCATGGTCTGAGAAAAATGTAAATACGCAACAGAAATTGATGTGATGAGAAAATAGTAAATAAATAATGGAGGAAGCGAAGGAGAGAATACCTGCGAGCAACGAAGACGAAGCGGCGGCGAAAGGCTGAGAGTGGAAGCGTTGGGAAAACCCTGCAAAGGAAAAAAGCAGAGCAAGAGTGTGGGAGACATCATCTTCTTCCTCCCACCACTGCAATACCCTTGCAGGCATTTTTCCACTTTTTTTTCACCAATGTAAACAACAATTTTTATTCGATACTAATATAAATTATTTTATAATTAACTTAATTCTCTTATTTAAATTATATTTGAAAAATTAAAAAATTTTTAATAGAAGTAATTTAAATTTATATAAACTATTTTAAATATATTTTAATTTAATATATTTAAATGTTCTTGAAATTTTACTGTTCTGTATTACTTGTTTAATGTTCATGTAGTTATTGTTATTGGTGTGTTTTAAAAAATAATGGATGAAATTAAAATTTTTAAAATAATAGGATGAAATTTAATAAAGATACAAATAATTTAATAAATATTAAGCATGTTTTAATTTTACCTCAAACGTTAACATTAATTACCTAAAAATTATTAACATTCAATAGATCTTTTACCAATGTCGTTAATCATCTTCGTAAACAACTATTTACGATAGTAATCAACACGTCCCCTAAATCTGCAAAGAAAGGAGACGAGGCAGTTTTGAGAAAAAAAAAATAATGATAGTACAATATAATTAAGAAAATTAAATTGAGCGCAAAACTAGAAAATCAGAAATAAACATAAAATATAAAATAAAACTTATAAATAAATAAACAATATGAATGTTTTAATGATAATGCAAATAGGTTAAATATTAAAGTATAGATATTCAAAACTCCCAGTCTTAAAGCTATGATAACTACATCTCACTCTTGAAATAATCCTTAATTAATGCATCTCTCATAGATGTTTAAATAGTTTTTTTTTTATAGAGAAGTATTTATAATTTTACACCGATATCTCATTCTCGAACTTAATATTTTGTTTAAAGAATCTCAGTTTAATTCCAATCAAAATTGAGTAATTTCTCATGGATTAATAGCTAGAACGTATTAACTGAAAAAAAAAAAAAAAAAAACTAATATTGGCACTCACCAAAGTAATTTATTTGAGTTTATGAATGGATATTTACGAGAGATATTCACTCTAATATGAAACATTTTAACGAACTAATTAAAACGAGTTTAAAGTTCGTGTTTGTTTTGCAAATTATTGATAATTTTTAAAGACATCAGCACGTTAGTTTGAATAAAATTTAAGCAAATACTCGTAGAGAAAGATAAAATAAAATATTAAGCCTTTTTTAAATATGTTAAAATCAATTTATCATTTTTAGAAAATTTAAAAATTTCCTATAAATACTTGTAAATTTATAAAAACTTTTTGGCTTTTTAACATGGAGCCTACAACACCTATCTAAATAACTAATCCAAATTAAAAATATAGCTAGAGTGGGGGTTGCGGAAAGTGTCTGGCTAGTTACGCCATCATTAAAGTCAAACACAAACACCTTAGACTATATATTAATCTTAGCTTTTAATGCCTTTTTTATAAATATTTTTCAGAAAATAAAAGTAGAATTTAATCATAATCCAAAATGAATTTATACATAGTAGGTTGTCTGAAAGAGATTTTTTAAATAACATAAGCTAATTTTTTATAAACAATAGTTTTTTTTCTAAAACCATTATATCTGAGAGCTATAGTATACAAACGAAAGCTATAAAGTCAAAACCTAGCCCATGTATTACGTTGTTCTATCATAGAATCGAACATACTCAATTAATGTCACCAACTTCAGATTGAAATTTCAGCACTTACTTTCCTAAACTTCAAAGCCCTAGCTATAGCATTAACACTATAAATACACACTCTTTGTGCTCATAATCTCAACCAAAGATTACATAGTTTCTCTTACGTAATCTTGCAGCTAGCTATATAAGATGAGCAAGGTTGCAGGGTTTGTGACAACCTTATTCATGATGGTGATGACGATGGTGCCAAAAACCGAGAGTGCCCATCATATAGATAACATCGTCACAACACAATTCTTCGACAGCATAATCAACCAGGCTGATGGTGATTGTCCAGGGAAGAGCTTCTACTCACGTGATGCTTTCCTCAAAGCTCACAAGTCCTACCGTAGGTTTGGTAGTCTCCATAACGAAGATGACTCCAAACGTGAAGTTGCAGCTGCTTTTGCTCATTTCACCCATGAAACTGGACGTTAGTACCTCTGCATGTCATTATCATATCATATATTTCGATTTTCTTCCATTTCTGTAACTGTAGTTAGTATGACATACTGGTTTTTTTTACTTGATGAAGTTGATTAACATGTATTATAATATATGAGTATGGAATGATATTGCATGCAGATTTTTGCTACATAGAAGAGATTGGAGGAGCATCAAGGGACTACTGTGATGAAAGCAACACTGAGTTTCCGTGTGTCCCTAACAAAGGGTACTATGGTCGTGGACCTATCCAACTATCGTGGAACTTCAACTATGGACCAGCAGGGCAGAACATAGGGTTTGATGGGTTGAATGCTCCAGAGACAGTGGCACGTGATCCTGTTGTGTCCTTCAAGACAGCATTGTGGTACTGGATGGAGTTTGTGCGGCCTGTCATAAACAAGGGGTTTGGTGCAACCATTAGAGCCATCAATGGCCAACTTGAATGTGATGGAGGAAACCCTTACGCTGTCCAGGCTCGTGTTAGTTACTACACCCAGTATTGTGCTCAACTTGGTGTTGCCACTGGTGACAATCTTTATTGCTAAGTTATGGATATAGTAATATATATGTGTACCATATATATGATGGCAAATGTTATAGTTAATAAATAAACAGTTCAAATGCTCATAGCTTTATTTTGATTATTGTGATTAATACTATGTTTGGATTCCAATCAATTGGGTATCCAATATATATACTTAATGTGAGATCATGGTTTTGAAGAAGTTAAAAGAAATTCTTCAAAACTAGAAATTAATTTATATAGTCCTCCACAAATACAAGATATCATAATTGAAATCTGCGGAAAATCATACAAAGATATCCTAAAAAGACTTCCACTTCCAACAAATGGTGGTGGACAAGTGGAGAAAAAAATTATGGTAAAAATAAAATATAAAGAAATTGGATTGGATATCTGTTCTTGGATTTTCTAAGTGGAATATCCATTTCCTATGTTATATCTTTACATGTAAAGTGGAAAGACTGTTGAATAGGGTTATATGACTCTTCTTCCATTCATACTTATACATGAAAGATTTTCTTTTGTGAAGAACCAAAAAAGTGATACAACCATAAGACACACTCTAACTAGTACTTTTAGATGCCCGTAAAATTTCACTTAAAAATTATTCTCTAGCATATCATAATCCACTCCTTTATTATTACTTCTCTAACAAGTTACTTCAATCCAAGAGACATTCTTAGTTAGAGATACGTCTTTTATGGTCATATTTTACTTGTTAATCGATTATCAAGATAAATCATTAATTAATTATTGGCCTTTAAGAAAAATTTATTGAAAGGATTTAACAATAATAAAATTTAAATTAGTTTTATTTAAGAAATTGATATCATTTTCAATAAATTTTTATAAATCTTTTTATATAATATTTAACTTTCTTATTTCTACTTAATATAAAATTTATATTTTAACTGAATTTTCTTAATAATTTCTTGTTTTATACAATACATTTCTTCTTTATCTATATCACTTCTTTTTCCAACATTTTTTTTCTTTGGTTGATTTTTATATACTATAAATGTAAAATACTTATATTGTTAACCAATTAAAAACATTTCATAGATGATTTATAATAATTATTGTAAAAGTCAACAAATTTATAATATTTAATTATTGTGGTTAGAATAAGTGTAGAAATTTTTATATTAAAATCAAATGAAAAATATGAAAAACCAAAATAGAACAATGGAAAGGTTAAATATAAGATAATATAAATACAAATTTTTTACACAACAACTGAAAAAAGTAACAAAAACAATTTACTAATTTTGTCCATAAATTTCTTATACATGGAATTGCATTGTGCGAGTTGCCAACAACACATTAATAGTTCGTAGAGGATTTTAAACTATATTGCGTTATCTATGATATCGCTTATACATATGTGCTTCATCTTTCTTCATTTTCTCTCAAAAAATAAAATCTTTCTGCATTTCAAACCATTTATGAAATTACAATGATTAAGAATTTCACTAATCTATCATGGAGTAGTTGTAACTAATCAAACTTTATGTAACTTAACATATATGGATTAATGTTAAGCTTTTAATGCAACCGCGAAGAAGCCGAAAGTATGAATATCAACTACTACATTTTACTTACTTATATACAAAATAATACTATTAATTATGCTGTTCTAGAGGTTTTTATATAAGTTAAATGAATTTATTAGTAATTTGAAAACCCAATCTAAGTTAACCTAAAAAGTTACTCTAGAAGTATCTCATAATAAATTACACAATCCAATAAATTTTGCATAAATTAAATTTTATTGGTTTAATTTTTAATCAGTTTATAATAATTAAACTATTACGGTATTAAAGTTTAATTAGATAGATATTTGTAGTTATATAATCTTCTAGGTTAGCCCTAGAGAAGATTACCGACTCCTGGGTCCCGTATCATTTATGCGTTCTGTAATAATAAAATGAAATTCTAATTTCCGTCAAAGTCAAAGTCAAAGTTGAAATAATTTTATTATCAACACACAGAAATTTTACTAGCTCCCTTACTTTCATACTATACCCACGTCATTAATTTCAATTCAATTCACCTTAAAATACTTACTATCAAATTAAGAAATTAGATAATAATTATTATTATTTTTAATGTTTTGTTCATTTATTTCACTTAAATACTTCACTGGTCTTGTTAAATAAGTTCTATAAGAATGTTTAATTAGAATATAAATCATAGAACATTTAAGATGAATTAATAAAGTTCTATAAAATTTCAACTGAAAGTTTGCTTAAAATGGTTGATAGTAAAAGGAATTTAAGTATAATGATTTATAAAAATCAAGAATACAATTCTTCCATAATTTACGTAATTCAATATATTATTCTAATCTTTAAATATTCAATTACAAGAAATACCTAAGTAATTACATAATCACTCTCCTTGAAAAATCTTCTAAAAAATTTTGAAACAAGTAATGAAAATTCTTCACTATCTATCGTAGGTAGACAATTTCAAATTCGAATTATAAGAAAAAACACAAAGAAGGATATAACTTAATATATGGCAACAGATTGTATAATAAATTAACCAATAGCATAATCAACTTTTCTTAATAAACTTTGAACAAATTTTTTTCAAAAAAAACTGAATTATATAAAAGTATTCTTCAATAAAAAAATTTTATCTCAATTGAAATCTCTTTATTTGAAAATAATCGATTATTTATGTAAAAATTAATATTCGACCAACTTAATCGATTATTTTTTAACATAAATAATTATTTTTTAACATAATAGATTATTATCAGAACAAAATCAATATTTTAATATACATTTGTTAAAAATATTACATTTACGTTTTGATTATAGTAAGATAAAAGAAAATAGAAAATGAATCATCAACATGAGACATCTATCAAAATCATCAAATAGTCAACTTAGTAGGCTTCGAATTCTACTTTAACTTAAAACAGAATTCGTTGCATAAGTAAGGCTGATAGCATGAAGAACAAGTAATCTTTCATAATATTCGAGGTTGGAGTTGTTTTCATGAATAGGTAAGCGCTTATCAGAAAGACTGGTTTAAAAGAATTGTTAAGTATTCAAGTGTGAGTCTAAGTCTCACATGGAATAAAAATGAAAAAGTTGAACAATATATAAGAAAGAAGACCCACAAACCTAATGTCTTAAAGTTTTGAGTTCAAGGTAGTGCCATTTTTTTATGTAGATTTAATAAAAGTTCATACTAGAAGTATGAGGTAATCCAACAAAGGAGTACTGATTCTAAAAACAAACTAAGGTCAAAACAGAAGTAAGAGGTTTTGTTTATGGAATTTCAAAGATACAATCAAAGTAACTAGAGAGGAGACATGAACATGTGGTCTCCCAATATAATAGAAGATTAGGTGAACCACATTTTTTTTTGCATGAGTTGCATCATCACTATTTTTTTGTTTTCCTAACACCAAATTTACACAACAAAATATTAGGCTCTCTTTTGTGATACTTTTGGATATTTTAGCTTTGGTACACAGGTTTTGAAAACCTATAATGGAGGATCTTTGTTGTTATGGATAACGTATCTTTTTCATATCTTTGTAAAAGCATCCTTTTGTTTTATACCTATTCATTCTTTTTCTAATAAAAAAGTTCCATTTATAATATATATAAATGAAGACAAATTTCATTTAAAAGTTTATTACTGAAGATAAATTAAACTTGCATTAATTCATTATGGTAGCAGGATTTATCTTAATGAGATATATGAAATTTATAAAACTGTTTTATTTTATTTTATTTTTACTGTTAAATTGTTGGCTTGAAACTTGATAGAGTCAATATAAGGAATGGATTGAGGTGAGAAAGAGGAAGTAGTTTAATTGAATTCTGCAGGCAATCAAAGTTGACAATTCAAAGCTTTAATATGAGTAAGCATTTCGCAGAAACCACGTAAGAGATTGATTTTATCTACACGAAAACCATTATTTCTATGACAAAATATGAGCATCATCACTTGCAATATCGATATTCATTAGCTGAAAGAGATACAGAGAAACTAATGCAATAAAAATGATGAATATTAATTAATCAAAGAATCCTATTTGAAATATACATAGGTGTGTACGTGTTTACACGTCACTACACATTTTATAAGCATATCTTGACCTAAAGAAAGCACACTTTTAATAGAAATAAAAAAACTGAGAGAAAGTGATGAAATAATTGAGCCATGAATGTAGCTACATGTGAACACAGAAGTGTGTTCTAGGGTTTTGGGATCTTAGGGTAGATAGATATATATGAAATCAATGACCTGGACCTTTAGGACTTGGTCCAGAAGCCAAACGTTGCATCCAAAAGGCCATGGTTTTCTTGGCTTGTTCATAGGCTGAAGAGGTGTATGTTTGGAGGTTGTTAGCTCTTGCAAATGCAAACTCCTCAGAGCGAGATAAAACCCTAGCCTCCACCCTACTTTGTCCAACCAAAATGGCAACAAACACAGCAACAGCTACCAAATTCAAAAGGGTGCATGCTTTTGAGGAACTCATGTTGGAAGGTTCTGTGAAAGCTAGAGAAGAAGGGTTTGTGGTATACCTAGATAGCTACTGCTATATATCAAGTAGATGAAAGCTTTTGTGGTTGTGTTGTGGCTTGTTGTTGGTGCCCTTTTATACTGAGACAAGAGGAACAAGTATGGTAGATTTGTGCTTCTCTTTTTGGACTTCACTAGCTTTTTCAGTGGACATGGGTTTGAATGGATTACGTGTTGACCAAGGATTTTTGGAAGTTGCCAAGCAATACTAAATGTTCATATTTTTCTATGTATTGTTTATTGTACCATTCTAACCAAATTAAAAATATCAGTTTTGACATGTATTCTAAAATTCAAAGATACTGTTACTTATAATTAAAAATAAAAAGCATGTAAAAGTAGATATCTTCAGACAACTTTCTCTATAAACATTTCTGAAATTTAAAAAAAAAAATATGCTTAAAGGTAATTAGATCAAGTATACTATATAATTTGGTCATAAATTGTGTTAAGTGAATCCAAAACATGCATAGTATTTGCCTGGAAAAGAGAATACATGGTTTGATGTTGAATATGTCAAAGGTAGTTTTGGCTGAAAGTGTTGACAAAGCAAAGGTGCAAATATATTATGGTAGATAATGTTATGTTTTTAGGAAAAGTTGAATTGACTAACAATATTTGACTATGACAGAGGAAAATGAAAGAATAATAGGTTACACCTAACCCATTATTTAGAATATCACATATTCACACCTACTTTTTTCAGTTTTTAATAGAGGAATTTAATAGCAAGTTGGAGTTTTCTTCATCTCCCAAATTCCAACTACTCACTTTTTTTTTTTTTTTTTTGCAAATATTGGGAGAAAAAATATGATGGGAAAAGAAAAATATTTTCAAAGACGTGTTACTAGAGCTAATGGAATACAATATTGGGACAGATAGCAAAAAAACAATGAAGGTTGCATAGACATGCTCCATGGCAACCTACCCTGAATCTGCAACTGTCACGAGTAATTTTTTTAATAATTAAGTTAATACAAAATTGCATATAAAATTATTAAGCTATGTTTTGAATGCTTCAAAATATTATTAGAATAGTGGTCAGGAATAAAACTGTATAAATAAAAAATATCTATAAATATATTGTTTTAAAATTTTAGGTGAAATATTTGGGGTTGAATCTCTTTGTTCTAAGAAAATCCAACAAATAATATAAAATAGTTTATTTGTAGTGAATATATGTCCTCTTGTGATAAATTCAGCAATATTACTATTTTATTTTAAAAATGCTATTTAATCTTAAATTGTTCTAATATGGTTCATTTATTTGTTTTTCACATGTTTGGTTCGTTATTCAATTACTTGTGGAGTTGAGATACCTTTAATTAATAGATATTAGATTTTAATATGTTAGTTTTTGTTAAGAAAATTTGAAACTTATAAAATTGTTCTTCCTTGCTTTCCACTTTCATCAGCAAACCAATGTATACCTTGTCATCAAATCTATATATGCAATTAATTATCTTGTAAATAAATAAAGTTTAGTAGTAAGATTATAATCGAAGTATGAATATACAATTTTCCTAAATATTTACAACAGTCTTTATTATTCTCACCACAAACACGATTCTTTATGGTCTGATACAATGAAAATCTTATAAATACATATTTAGAATTTAAGGAGATAAAAAAATTTTAATAAAGAAAAAATTAAAACTATATAAGAAGAAATTACTAATATTTAATAAAGAGTTTAAATTAGACTTAAGTAGCAGTGTTCGAAATCGATAAAAAAAAATTGTAAATGATAAAAAAAAATAGATACTCCATGCAAGAGAAGCCACTTGAGGTAATGATAACGAAAACAACTCTTAAAATATTATTCTTTAAGAAGGAAGACTTAATTTTTATTATAGAGTCAGTTATCTCACTATACTTTAATTTTATATAATCATATATTTTTATATTAAAGTCGTTTTGGTTTTGATAAATTAATTTATAACCAGGTCGTATATAGACTATATCAGTGTACAGGGTTGAAGTCCTTTTAATTAATCTCACCAACTTTTCTCGTTTATCATTTTCGATTATTTTAACACACTAACATTGAATATTTCACTTCATAGTTTGGTTCTCCGTTCACATTCACTTCATAGTTACTCCACACAACACATGAAAAAGGGTGACAAAAGGGTGACCAACGGGGGACAGTTTTGTCTTTTGAACCCCATGGAGTAGAGAAGGAAACCATGGGGTGCAAAAAGAAATACATCTACTTTTGAATCTGACCCAGATGTTTTGAAGGAAACTGCTTCTCGCACCTCCATGTTTTGTTCATACACCTCCTCATCAGAGGATAAGGATGAAAGCAACCACATTTGCGGACATGATCGCATGACATCCTCGGATATGTCTGCCATAGCTTCTTCTCTGCTTCTCCCTCTTGGTAGTCCCATTTGCTTCTCTTCCTCATATTTGCACTTGTTTCCTTCACACCATAATTCAATTGCTTTGCTCACCATGCATAACAGGCTTTTCTCATTGAAATGGCTTTTTAAGAACACAAAAATAAGTTGTGTTGTGATCATATATATTATTGATGTGAAGCACTAAGCAGTTGACACTCAGAGACTGTGAATTCAGATTTATTTCTGCATAGTGTTGGCCCAACTTCAGTTCTTCAATGGTACTGTTGTGTTGCTTTAATTGCCACAATTGTTTTCTGAACTAAGGTTCCCATTTGGTAGGTTCTACTTGTGGTAAAAGTCCCTCTTTTAATCCTCCTCAGACCACTTTGGTTCGAAGATTAATTGTTAAAGTCAAGTCCTCAGACACAAGGGAATGCAATGCCAATTCACGTCGAAACTTTCTTGGGTTGGCTCTAGGAATCTCAGGCCTCTTCATCGGTTCATTGGATGCCAATGGAGCTGGTTTGCCCCCAGAGGAAAAGCCAAAACTATGTGATGACATTTGTGAGAAAGAGCTTGAAAATGTATGGTGAGATTGCATAGTCCCCTTATTTGCCTCCTTTCCATGCTTTTCTCTGCTTAAACATTGACTGTGATTCATGTACATTGCTTACAATGCATTTATATTTATGCGGTTTCATCACTTTTATACTGTAATCATAAAAGACAGGTTTTTGTAAGATGATGAATCGTGTCAAATCTTGGGAAGTTTACATAAATGTGACAGAAGATATGACAATTTCATTGAACTTTCTTGGTTAGTATAGATTTGTTAATCTCCAGTTCTTAACAAATTATTGCTTGCTAGTCACCAGCAAGCCCCTTCATATGCCGTCCCTTCATTTCAAGTTTGGTTATCCAAGAATCTCTGGCAGTTAAGCTTCATTCAATTGATAGAATTTAAGCCTTTGCACACTGCCTAATGTTCCCCCTAATCCAAAGAATCTAACGTTCTAATAAGAATGAGTAGAGGTTCTTGTATACAAAAGATACTACATGATGTTCAATGCCATGCAATGAAGAATCTGTTGTTTTTGTTAGAAATAGTTAACCGATGTGATGTGATAGCATTTTAAGTTGAAGGTTCCATATTTTTTGGGACCTTAATCCATCACTAGATGATAGGCCAATGGATTTTACATTACCAACACTTTAAGATCCGAAGTTAATGACTGGTTTTGTCTTTGAATGTTTCATGCAATGAAGGTGCCTATGGTAACTACGGGATCAGGTTTGCAATACAAGGATATTAAAGTAGGGGAAGGTCCTAGTCCACCAATTGGATTTCAGGTGTGTCAAATTTCTGACTTATATGTGTCAGTCTTGACCTTTCAAAGAGGCAGTCAATGCCAAATTTGAACAAGATTATCAATCTCTGAGTGCTCATACATTGACACCAATGTTCATTATGTTATTATTTTATTATTGTATAATATTTTATTAAAAGAATCATATGTTAAGTAGATATTTTGAATGAACAGTGGTGTCAAAAAGATAATTTTTCTTTATCTTTACCTTCTAGTTAGAAAATACTCTACAAATTGGTAATGGCATGTTGCGTGAATGGGCTTGCCATCTACTGAGTTCTTCAAAATAGCATATGCAGTTTGCATCAAAATTAACCTTACTGCATAACTTTCTCATGCACTTGAATCACTGGAGGCATATATAGAAAGGAAAAAAATTTCGTATGTGCGAAAGAAACTGCATTTATTACACAACTAAACCAAACTTCTTCACCATGGCATGCTTTTTGGCCAGGCAAGAGCCTCTAGACCACCTCCTTTCTGAACTTGCTGAAGTTTGATATTTCTATGAAGATTAAAGTATCTTCATTCTTTTTCAACCTTGAATAAACTTAAAAGTGATATTTGTCAGGAGTAAAGTCCTCTGTCAGCAGATGATATTTTTCTCAATATACCAAGACTAACATCATTTCCACATGCCTCTTTGACTAATGAAATATAATTACAGGTGGCCGCTAATTATGTTGCAATGGTTCCATCTGGACAAATATTTGACAGGTATTACAAATTTGAATCAATCTTTCTTCAATCCATGAATTGGTATGAAATGGTTTTTGTTGTGGTGCATACATGAGAATTTTATTTGACTGTGCTGAATTGTACAACCATTCCTAATCATACGTTGGACATCTAAATGTTTTATGAATCGTCAATCAGCCATATTTTGCAAACAGCAAATACTCTTGGAATGTTTTTGGTGTTTAATTTGTTCATTCCTTTTTCCAGTTTTTGTTACATTCCAATTTTGGTTTTGAAGATTTTCTCGTTGAACTCTGATTAAAAATTTTCACCCATAAGTATACTCACATGGATGCTCTATGCTGAAATTGAATTTTAAGCCTGTGAAAACAGAAGTTCTTTATATGTGTTTCTCTTGTTCACCCTTTTCAATTTTTACAGTTCACTGGAGAAAGGTCTGCCTTACATTTTTCGCGTTGGTTCTGGTCAGGTAAACTCTGGAGTTTATATTTTAAAGCTTAAGAATTTCTCTTTCACAGTAGTTAGTGTTCAAACTTGACAACCAACGGCTTTGTGACCAAAGTGTTTGACAATGCTTTTGAATATTAACTGATATTCAGCCCAATGAGTGACAGGTTATACAGGGACTTGATGAAGGTATTCTGAGCATGAAAGTTGGAGGGAAGCGTAGACTGTATATACCTGGATCAGTAAGCTTCCATTTTCACAGTTCAAGCTAGATTCCCCAAAAATTATTAGATGGTCCACGAACATCATAAAGACCAATTTTCATATAAAAAAACAATTAGTTTTTTTTTCTCATAAATAAAAAAAAATGTAGATCGGAATCACCTGAATCATGTAATATTTGTGCCCTTTTACTTCTGTATTACAACCTTTTTAATGCATTAAAAAAAATACTGCAACTTTTGACTATGAACGTTGTGCTTGAAAATTGCATGGACAATAGATAACAAACACTTAATGCTATGATAATGTTCATTTACTGATAGAAAATGACAAGTCTTCGGTTCTGATTGTTGACTGTATATCTGTGTTTTATTGGCAGTTGGCATTCCCAAAAGGCCTTAATTCTGCTCCTGGAAGACCAAGGGTGGCTCCAAGCAGTCCAGTCATATTTGATGTTAGTTTGGAATATATACCGGGGCTCGAAGTGGATGAGGAATAAAATAAGGTTGTACATTTGATTGTACTTAATCAATCTTGATTTTTGTTTGTCAATATCACCATTATATACAATCGTTAATTCTTTCTGAGAAATGAGCATAAAATCTATGCTGAGTAACATTGTTAGGACTTCTGAGTTCAGATATCACAAAAATCTTCCTTATATACTTTAAATCTAGCATAAAAATACATCATCGGTTATATTGGGCGTGAGTTAACAGGCATTTCCATGTACAGTATGCTTGTACGAGTCTCCATTAAAACATTGCATACACAAATGTTCTGGAACATGTATATCGTTAATACAACAAAAATAGACTCACTTTGTCTATCATTTGTTTTTGTCTCTCCTTTACAAATATTACAAGGTAACATACAAATAGAATTGGCTTACAAAAATACTTTAATAGGAAAAAGCACCACATACTGAGCAAAGGCACAAGTGATCTGAAAAGCAAGAAAAAGAAAAGGTAAATTTGAAGAAATAAGCCCAGAAAACAGCAAATGCCCGCTCAGCTAATTAAATGGCTGGGAGAGTTGTTGAACATGGTGTGCCACATAAATGCCCGTGAAAGCACCATCTCAAGCTCCTGGTGAGTCCAATTCTCTGTTGGGAGGTTCTGAAGGAACATTACCAATTCTTGGAAATCAAATTTCTGGAGCTTGTCTGACCACTAAAGGTAAAAGAAGAAAAAGAAAAATCACTTCCTACTAAAGTAATCATTACCAAAAGCAGAGCAAATAATCTAAGCTACTGTACATAAATTCACCACGAAACAAAGAAATGCATAAAAGATTATGTGCGTAACAGTGGCAGTAGTCAAACAGGGAATACAAGTATATACAGGAATGTTTGCATCCTTTAGAAAGCAATTTTGATGCAGAATGGAAATAATCTAAGCAATGTTAAGACAACGAAATCTATGCAAAAGGCATGATGGTAAACAATGTAAATCATGCCAAGCATTTACCCTACGTGCTAGTAAAGCTGAGGAAATATACATTAACAAATTGAAAAGCAGAGAGATTATTCGCAGTCAGCACAGCTGCAAGATGAAATCTGATTCAGATAGATTTATATGAGATGGCTAAGGAAAGCTTGCTCACCGTTAGAAGGAAGCTGGCAAATATATATATTAGGAAGTCTGGTAAGGCATCTCCTTCAGCTAAATATGTATCCCAAAGGCGCGTGATGAGATGGAATGGTATCTAATTATATAATAAGACATCATTAGTAAAAAAGCATAAAATCATTTGAAAAATCTACCCCAGACAATGTTTCCATTCTATAATGTAATCAATTATATCATATGTTTTTGACAAAACTATCTCACTTATAAGTAAACAAAATATCAAAGCAAACCTCACGGATGAGAAGACAGTTGAACCAGCGGAAAGCAAACTGAAGAAATTCAAGTCCCTGATCCTCCATGTGCCGGGAAACAGGCTCTGGTGCAGCTCAAAAGTTTCACTAGGGCACATCAGATTACATTTGAATACATACAATAATAATATAGCTAAAAATAAGAGTATGGTTTGGTAGTTCATTCTACAAATTCCTTTTCTTTAGTAAATGGACACAAATTAGATAACGGTCAGTTTTCACACTTCGATGTAAAAGCAAATCGGTAGGAAATGTCTAGTCGAAATTTCCAATCCCTTGTGGCACCCAAACTGATTCTACTCTTCTGGGTAGGATAAGAGCTCCAAACAAAACACACAGAATTTTAACAACTATCATAATTAATTACAAATAACCACCTGGCCACCAGAAAATATACTCATAACACGTCGTAGGTTAAAGAATTTCAGTAGGATGAAATTAAGATGGAAATTGCAGGTGTTTTACAATCTATACACCTATTTCCAGGGTTGAGGGTAGAATGGTAATGTTCCATGTTCTCAGCTTCAATGATTCATATTCTACTCTTCGTCCTAATTGTTCATATTCTCCTGTTTGTTCTAATGTTCCATGATGCAAAATATGTGAGTATTTTCGAAAAAGTTAAAAGTAATTAATATCTTATGAAAACAGGGTAGCCTACATGATATATACTACCAACTAAATAATACTAACAACATTACAACAAACCAAATATATCTTCATAAATAAAGGAGGGAGAAGATTCGTGCGAAACATGAAAACTCAACCCACAAGTAATATTGCTAAAATTTAGAATCAATGACACTATTTCCAAAATAGAGAATGACGCTTAAGAATAGAAAGTGTACCAAATCAATAAAAAGTGGTGAGGCATTTAAATTTCAAAAAATTACAGAAGTGCTTGACGGAAGACAAAAGGTCTTAGAAAAAGGTTACTACCATCAATCCTCCTGACCAATTCCTTCAACTTAAAAACAAGCCTCTGAATTCCAGGTTGAGCGAATGTATAATGATCTTGCATACCATCAAGCAACTTTGACAAGCAGCAGTAGCAGTCTGCCTCTATATTAGAGATTGTATCTGGAGATAAATCAGAGATTGACCAGTTATCTATATCTCCTTCAAAATACTCTGATAAGAAAACAACCAAAAATGGTGTAACAAGATCATTTATCCCCTGAACATATCCACTTGCTGGATGCCGAATGGCCCTGGTAAAAGATTGGGAAATTATGTTAGTTAAATAAGATAAAAGAACAAATTTTGTATGCATTTGTAAGTTAATAGCAAAGGCTAAAGAGCTTCAGAATATCTATCATGGATAAAGACTGAAGCCAGAACAATTCATGCCTGCATAATTGTTAGAGCATATACACTTCTAAACCAAGCTTATTCTCATTCCGCCGTCATTCTGTTATTGACAACTGTTAGTCAATTAGTTATACTGAGTTGTTGATGATCAGCACTAGGATTTTGTTTCGTATAAAGTCTAATCACCTTTGTATGACCAATGAGACATAATAACATCAGAAATCATTTTCAGTTTTCAATTCTCCCTATTTTTCTCTCTCTTCGCCCCCGCCCCACCCACCCCCCTCTCCCCTCTCTAAATGCTATATTTTCTCCCACTGCATATTCATCATTAATGGTTCAAATTTGAAGCACTCTGAGAACAGTAATGAGAAAGCTAGATGCGTAAACCACAAGGTCTATTTTGGTTCTGGCATCATTTTTTCCCCAGGTCATTGCTCAAAAAAGCTGCTAAGAAAGCAAATGTATATAAGACTAAATCAGCTTTTTAAACATCTTGTGATGTGTAGTACATATGCATCAGAAGGTGACTAACCGTTTGCTGATATCTAACAGTGAAACCATTTCTAGACCGAATGTTTGATAATGAAACAGATCCAATACACCAGTATTTGTTGGGTTACATTGGTACATATTCCCAATACTAAGGAATTTTCAACTTAACAAAAAAATTGATAACATAGAACAGTAGACTATGAATAATATCTGGCCAACAAATGGGTAACAACAATATCTAACCATGCATAAAGAATTCGTTCCAATGATTTCTGAACTTGCTGTTGCTGGAAGAATGGAACATCAGGTACAGTTCTTGGACAATCAACACCAATCTAATAAATATACAAGGACAACAGTCAGAAAGAAATACATTATTTTCGGTGAATAATCAAGCTAGGAATATATGAAACCTGAGAATACCTGACGAAGCATGTTGACCTCGTCATCTGAACGTTCTGTATCTGGAATATCGTAATACTGAGATATACAGTCAAGATACTCAAGGCGCTTCCTTCTTAGAACTCCCTCCCTTCTATCTGAATTAGGTGGTGCATATCCCTGTTGTCAGTATATCTTTAAATTTCCAGGAAGGAAAAATGTTATCTATAAAAAGAAGAATGACTGGGGGTCAAAAATGTTGAGCCCTTACTCAAATTATTCTCTACACTATAAATCACTTCAACTTTCTGTTCTAAAATCTACTGCATATATTAGCATTTCAAAACATTTTGGCATCAGATCAGTTGTAAATAATTTCATGTCTAACCCTCTGTCAATAAAAGTTTAATCAAAGGCATCCCCTGAACAAAATAAGAATCCACACAGACCTAAAAATTTCTTGCACACACAACAAAGCTCATTATCATTACACTTTGTATGACATGAGAACTACTATCAAAGGAGCATGAGTTAGAGCAAGAGAAATAGCTGAAGGACATAGAGCTTACCAACAGAAGTCTCCACACTCTAGGACGCATATTGTCTGGAACACCACTCCAAGCTAATTCACGCAACTTGTCTAAAATATAGATGTCAAGGAGGAGATATTTTATTGGAGTAGATAACCGTAGGTTTTTTTCAAAAGGTTTGTAAAAAGGAAAGATAAAATTTATATATGATTTTGTGGGCATGGTTCAATAATTCAGTTTCTGTTGCAATTTATCTTTTATCCTTACTGCTAAAATTATCCATACAAAGCAACCACGTTATGGGTATGTTCATAAGAGCACACTATGATTCCCCAACTGGTTGCAGCCAAGTACGAGATATAAGGAAAAAGATCAATGAATGATATACAAAAGAAAATACAGATAGGGAAAATTGCAATACCTAATATAACCACTGTCTCAGAAAGGACCTTAGTGAACTTCATAACTCTTGCAGAATCCGTCGCTCTAGCACCCATGGTAGACTTGCGGATTTCTTCAGGCAGGTTGCCTCCAAGGGAGGTCGACACTTTTAGCTTAGTGGCATCAGCAATACTAATTGGTTTGCTTGTACTGTGAAATTCCTCCTGCAGGAAGAGTAGAAATTCCGCTTGATGAGCTGATCCCCATCACTCATGTTCTCATAGAGGCAGTATAAAATGATAAAGTTATGAATAACACTGTCACCTCTTTTGCCCCAGATGATTGATCGCTTGGACCAGCATCATTGTGAGAAAAACTCCTCTTGTAACTTGTTGAGGATATCTCTGAATTTGGGTTATTTGGTATCTTTGAGTTTGAGTTATCCGGAGGGTCTGACCTACGACTCAATAATATTTTACCGGGTATGCTGCGACCTTTGAGTAACCTTTATAAAGAGGGACCATAGATTAAGTTGCTACTATCAATCATAAGGATACCTTTTGAAGAACATGTTTACAGTTTATTTGAGTTTATGATATTGTTTACAGTTTATTTGAGTTTATGTTATTGTTTACAAGAGTTTATAATAAGTCTGTAAGTTACTTTCAGCCTTATAAGTCATCGTTAAATTGCTACTATCAATATCAATCATAAGGATACATTAAGCAGAACTTATCTACAGTTTATTTGAGTATATTAACGACATAAGCAGTCGTGCAATTGTTTACTATAGTTTATAACATGTTTGTAAGTTATTTTCAGCTTATTTAAATAAGCTTTACCCAATAACTTACGGAAAAACTCACAAACTCTTGTAACTATTGTCATGGGAACAGATTTCTTTTATGCCATATCAATTTTGGGTTTCTTCGTATATAAACTCTTCTGTTAATTATTTGCTAGCTTACCCTATTTGATGTTTTTGTTTTATAACTATGATGATACACAGGAGCAAATAACAATGCGCGTATGCGCGTATTAGGTGGACTAGTATACAGGAGTATAGATGTGTTCCAGGGTTTTGAATTATTATTCCAGGTTTCTTTTGATGTGCATAAATTATTAGCATGATATAGCTTTAAGATATATCAAGTTCTTTTTTCAATTGATCTATTGATTGTTATATGTGTGTATATGTAACTAGTTATTCTTTATAGTGATGTTTTGTGGAGGTAAAATAAATTGAGTTTATTCCCTAAGCTAAAAAAACAATTTAGGTCTCTCCTTTAACTTCTTGAAAAGACAATATGCATAAATTGGTCTTTAGTTAGCTGGAGAAGTTCATTTCATTTTATCTTCTTATTAACAAAATAATCCGAAAAAACTAAGTGAGTCATTTTCTAAATGCACCCTAAGCTAATACACTAAGCTGTGTGCTTCAAGTTGTGGATAAAACTGATTAACTGTATACAAAATTCAGAAGGGCGAAATAATAATATCGTTCAATTAACACTGAAGAGGAGGAAAATGAAAACTTCAGAAAATAATGAAGCAATAGTAACGCCAATATTACCCTCGATTTGAGAAAAGAAAAAGAGAGGAATTTGAGGGTTACCCTTGAACGTTTTTGAGGGTCTGATTCAATCTGGAGTCAAGGGTAGTTGCTATCTTACGCTCATCTTCTTGGCGCTTATTCATGCTTATCACAGTTTTCGTTGTTTGTTTCAGCTGCTGCTCTTTGCTTACGGAAGAGAATTGCTGAAACTAATAATCGCCCGTCGTCGTCGCCGTCGTGGTCGTCGTCATCTATTACCGCCAAAATAACATTCTAACTTTCACTAATAGTGCTTAATAATTGTGAAAAGTGAAAACCCACATCGCTAAGCTTTGTATTGCTTTAATTCTTAATTTTTCGTAATCGCTTTGTGCTGTGTAATTTTCTTTTGGCAGAACCCTTTCGCCCATAAGGGCGTTCCTTTGGCAGAATAGTTAATATCTATTTAATATCTTAAATAAATCACTTTTTTTTTTTAAATCTTTAATCCTTAACAAACGTTTTAAGGGCGCGGTTCAATTTAATACAGTTATAGATTTCAAACTTAAAAAACAAGAGCTTTTAAAATAAATAAGGAGTTAGCCTTAATAAGAAAGTTAAGAAAAATACGTAAAAAATTTCTAACAATTATTTTCAATATCATATTTGCTCAATTAATATTTGGTTGAAAAGAATTGAAAACTAACAAATGAGATTCTTAATTTTGATCAAATAAAACAACGACGCACAGTTTTTTTCTTCATGGATGATTTTGTGTTTATGCTTCTAATTTGATTGTTTGACACATGTAGAAAGAATGTTAAATACGATAATAAATTATCGCAACAAAAAGCTTTAAAATTAAAATAAATGTGTTATCCAATGTGGGAGTAATTATAAAGATTAGTTTGTAAATTGAATGTGACTACAAGATGAAAATATATAGTGTTTTAACATTTAAAAGTACAATAAAATCCTAATAAAGCATCCAAAATTCTTAAAAGTGATAGATAATAATTATAAAAGTTGAACATCTTCTCAAATAAAGGAAATATTAGTTTTTCACGAAACAAGTGAAATTTGTTTTAAAAATTACTAAAATAGAAAAAATATATAATTGTGGATGAATATTGAATTGCATGACTTAATTTATAAGTTCAATGATTCAGTATAACTTGAAATAAAATCTAAACCAAAGACAACAAGTCATATTGTTACTTTTTCACAAGTTTAGTATAATTTCTTTAAGTCATAAAGTGTTGAGTGTCCACGATTTTGATTAAAATGTAATTTAATGTTAATGCATGTTCATATTTGTATAGGTGTAATATATTTTTAGTATAAACAAGCAAATAAAATAGGTGTAATACATTTTTAGTATAAACAAATAAATAAAGGAATGCATATGTATAATGTTTTCAATTGTTTTTATTTTATATTAAAGTTGTGTCACACTTATACAAAAATCACCGTGTCTTGCGACACTAAAATCTTGATCCAGTACCACAACTTCATCATGTGTGAAGTCACCAAATATCATGATTTTTTTGCATGTGAATATTTATATACATATACTTAAATAAAGGGGGGAAAGAGTAAAAAAAATGTATAGATACAAGTAAATAAGACTCTTAATATAATTTGTAGAAGAGTGAGGAAATTGGTTTCTCGTCAAACATGTTGTAACTTTAGTATATTTTTTTTAAAGTAATCCTTAAAGATTATAAAAACTATTTATATAAAATAAGTTAATTTTAACATTACTAAATATAATTGTACTAATTAGTTGTAATGAAACAAATTCTCAATCTAAGAATGTATTTTTTCAACCCAATGGTCAAAGGAAGTGAATGAGTTATAATAATTGAATTATGAATCCTTCCACTAAACCACAATCTAAAATACAATCATGAGGTTTGATGGATAAGGTCTAGTGACATTATTGGATTGTCATTAAGAAGTGGAATTCCCATATGAAATCAACATGAAAATAACTTACAAAATAAATAAGAGCTTTGCATTGCTTAACTTGTTATATACCAAATCTAATTCCTTATCTCTGTTAATAAGATTCATCCTTTATGCATCCACCAAGATGTAGAAGAAGTTTGTGGCGTGGCATTAGAATCCTAAAGACTCGATAACCATCTACCAGCTTCAACATTCTCTTTGTGTTTAACGTGGAGTTCACGAGGAAGTTTGATACTTGAGAATGCCTTTTCAATTTTCTCAATGTTGGAGGTGGTCGCATCCAACGTGTTGTTGATGCTCGCCATGTTAGTCAAAATCGAGGCATAACTTGAGGGAAGTTATGAGATGTTGTAAGAACACAAAAAATCATTTAATGCGAAAGTCATATACATGTAACACAACTTTACTACAAAATAAAAACAAGTTAACTCGTTGTACCTATTTATAACTTTAATTATTTTTTATTTTACACCAAAATTATATCCTGTCTACACAACTTTTATGAAATCTGAGGTTACACCTTAGTTAAAATCGTGGTAATTATAAATGATTTATGACAAAAAAAATTATACTAAAGTCGTGCAAATATGATATATTTATATCTTTTACTTAAATCATCTTCAAGTCATACTTTATCATAATGACTTATTTTAAATAAAGTCATAATTTATACGACAGAATTATCTATAATTAAGAATATTTTTTTTTCTATTACTAATAATTTTTAAAACAAATTTTGCACTAGTTTAATAAAAACAAGAAAATAATTTGTTGAAGAAAATGTCACTATGAAAGAAAAAACTTTGAATATGAAAGAGAAATTTTAAAAATATTGATTGAAGTATAGTAATATGTTAATTTTTAGAGTTATTTTTCATGAGTAGAAAATGATTACGTAAAGTATTGTTATGAAAAAATAGTTATTCTAATATATGAAAACAAAGTTAAAAAAGTGATAGAAAATTTCAGTTTGGGAAATATGTAATAATTTAGATTTAAGGTTTATTTTCCAATCACCCAGTGAATTTATCTTATTGTCTTAACACCTAGTGAATTTATCTTATTGTCTTAATCAAGCACTGAGAGGACAAGAATAAGATCAAAGATTATTCGTCTAAGTTTTGTATAATTACTGTTTGTTGAATTATTTTTTTTTATAATTAAGTATCGTACATTGCATAATTTATTGAATTCATTATTTTTTTTATTTTGATAATTAAGTATTCTACATCGCAGAATTAAAAAATGTAACAAACTGAATTTAGATTTGTTGTTGAGGAAAATTAAATAAATGTTTATTTGGATGAATGAACAATACATAATGACATCATTAAAGATTTTGATATACTTTCATATTGGAAAAAGAAATTTTTTCCTATACTATTTATAATGACACAAGTTGTGCTTAATATTTTTTTCACAAGCAGCAGAGAGTAAATTTTTAATAAAGGTGGACATATAGGTACTAAATATAGAAATTTTATTCTTCATTATCATTTGCACACGTTAATTCTTACTCAAAATTAGTCATACAAATTTAAAATTAGTTCACCTTAGTTATACACATTGTGTTTCATTTACATAATCATCATTATTTAAAAATATAATTATTAAAAGAAATAGCAAATTTTACCATTTAGTATTTATAATCCCAAAGAATATTTGAATGAAATAAAAGATATAAAAAATTAATGCATGATAAATCATAAAAAAAAAATATACACTTTGAATTAAAATTTATCATATTTTGTACTGGAACAAAATATGAAATTAAAAAACTAATACATATAAATAAATAATTTAAAAATAATTTTTTTGTTGACATTACCAAATTTTATCGCGTTCTCATTGACTAATAAAAAAGATTTGTATTTTAATTTTGATTTTTGTGAACATAAGGGTAATCCCAGTATTTAAATTATTAAATAAAAATAAAAACAAGGGTAGGTTTTCGGGCTTTGTACAAAACAGCATGGCGTTGCCGCCATTACCGTTCTAAAGTCGAAGCCGATAAACCCTAAACCTCACCAGACAGTGGTGACAGAGTTCGGCCACCTCTTTCAATGGCCGTCAACGACGCCGACCAATCCAACAGGGCTCACAGGAACCGCCAATCCGGTTCCAAATCCGCCAAGAAGAAGAGTAAGAAGAAGCAGAATCAGGATGCCGGAGGAGAGGATCAGAAAAGCCAAAACCCTAAGGCCTTTGCCTTTTCTTCCTCCAACAAAGCCAAGCGGTTGCAATCACGTGCTGTCGAGAAAGAGCAGCGCCGCCTTCACGCTCCCATCATTGACCGCTCCTACGGCGAACCCGCACCATACGTCGTCGTAGTGCAGGGTCCTCCTCAGGTGCTTATTGCTCTCTTCTCTTTCTCTATAATTTAACTCAAGTCAGTGCACTTAGTTGTTAATGTTGCCTTCTACTGATTGGTGTGTTTGGTTTGATTTCAGGTTGGGAAGTCGCTTCTGATTAAATCTTTGGTTAAGCATTACACGAAACATAATTTGCCCGATGTTCGAGGTCCAATTACTATTGTGTCAGGTCTGGGATTATTTTGTTATACATTGCTTCTATCTGTACATTTACTTTTGTGTGTTTCACTATTTCTCTGCACTTAGGTAACGGTGTTTATTGTTTTATCTGTCAGGAAAGCAAAGGCGGGTGCAGTTTGTGGAATGTCCGAATGATATCAATGGCATGATAGACGCGGCGAAATTTTCAGATCTAGCGCTCCTTCTCATAGATGGGAGTTATGGTTTTGAAATGGTGAGTTGTTTGTGAATGATGATAGGTTTGTACATGTGTAGTGTGTTATTTTGATGAATTTGGTTTGGCATTGGTTTTATAAAATAAGGATGATGTTTTTTGATATGACTTCTTTTGTAGGAAACCTTTGAGTTCCTAAATATATTGCAAGTTCATGGGTTCCCAAAGGTCATGGGGGTTCTCACCCATCTTGATAAATTCAAGGATGTGAAAAGGTTGAGGAAAACAAAACAAAGGCTTAAACACCGGTTTTGGACGGAGATATATGATGGTGCTAAACTATTTTACTTATCAGGCCTAATTCATGGAAAGTAAGTTGTTAGAAGAAATCTGTTTTGTGACTTATACAATTTCTTCCTTTACTTGTGCAATTTAAAGCTTTGTTAGTAGTTTTTCTTTCAAATACTGACTTTCCTTAATTTAATAGGTACGTTAAGCGGGAAGTTCACAATCTTGCTCGATTTATTTCAGTCATGAAGTTTCATCCTTTATCTTGGCGAACTTCCCACCCTTATGTTTTAGTTGATCGTTTTGAAGACATCACTCCTCCTGAAAAAGTGCATGCAAATGATAAATGTGACAGAAAAGTCACCCTTTATGGTTATCTTAGAGGATGTAATTTGAAAAAGGGCAATAAGGTGTGTTTAGCAGTTCTATATTATTTTCTTTTCCTGAAACTAAATTCATTAGAATCTAGCGCTTTTTGGTAGAATGCACAGTGTCCTCGATTGATACTTGAGATGGTTCCTACTCTCATGGTTAACTTAAAGTTCACTCTGTTATCTTGCCTTGACTTGAACTAATTCGTGCTTTATCTGTTGGTTTGATCTCAGTATACTGATTGTTAACCAATCAGCTGAAGGGGATAAATAATTTAAATGTTATTGTGATCTTAAATCCTAATATTTGTGTATCTAAAATTTCATGCTGATTTTGCTTAAATTTAATTTCAAAATATCTTAATTTTTTTCTACATGTTTTTCACACTACTAATTGCTATTTATTTCTACTTATGCACTATAGTAACCACTTCCCCCCCTGCTGAAAAATCTCCTTCCTTCCCTGCAAGAGATTTGAACCTATATTTCATAAAAAGGAATTCCGTTATTCACTGGTTTCACTGTTTTAGTTTGGTGCACGCTAGAAGTGTTTAATCAACTTAGACTATCTGCTTAGAGAATACAGTTATCAGATGGTAATTGAAGTATTATGTTTATGTGCCCTCAAATATTGGTAGTCTAACAAGTGTTTTGGATTTTGGAAATCAGGTACACATAGCAGGAGTGGGTGATTATAGTTTAACTGGTATTACTGCTTTACCGGACCCTTGTCCTCTTCCATCTGTTGCAAAAAAGAAAGGACTGCGGGATAAGGAAAAATTATTCTATGCTCCTATGTCTGGACTTGGGGATCTTCTGTACGACAAAGATGCTGTATACATAAATATTAACGACCACCTTGTTCAGTTCTCAAAAGTTGATGGTGAAAACTCTGCTATGACAAGCAAAGGTCTCTTGTTAGTTTCCTTTCCTTCATGTATTTCATCCATGTTCATTAAATCATATTGTGGTCATATGGTGGAAGAATAAATATATTTCGATTATTTTATCACTGTCTGTGAAATCATATTATGATCATATGGTGGCGGTTCCTTTGATAAAAAGTTGAGGTATTCAGCTGGTTTGTAACTTTTATCATTATATCTTATTGCAATCATATCATATGACACCAGTTTTCCAGGGTACTCCTTCTTTACCTGCATCATTTTAACACAATTACCCATTATACTTTCAGGTTATATTGTGCATAACTCTAGTGTTTTTGTTTTACTTTTCTGATTTCTTTCTTGTTTCAATATTTTATTTTATTAAACTTTTATCTCATGTGCTTTTGACAGGAAAGGACAGAGATGTAGGAGAGGTTTTGGTGAAATCACTACAGAATACTAAATACTCGATCAATGAAAAGCTGGAGAACAGCTTTATCAGTTTTTTTGGTGAAAAGCCTAAACTGTCGTCAGAAGCTCTAGCTGATGCACATGGCACAAACAATGATGTAGAACAGACTGAGGCTGTTAACACAAAGGATTTGGATGGTTCAGAATCATCTGATCAGGATGAAGAGGACACCATCAAAGAGAGTGAAGCCTCTGGTTCTGATGATGAAGATTCACCAAATAGTAATTCTTTGAATGGAGACCAAATACAAGAACATATTGAGTTTCATGATGGAAGACGAAGGCGGAGAGCGATATTTGGAAATGATATTGATCAAAGTGATCTGATGGTAAGTTTTAAGCAATTTTGTTTGTTTTTTGGTCACACAACTCATGCCTCACATAAGGGAAATATCATAAAATGTTTTACCGTCATTCCCTTTCCTTTTTTTTTTAATTCCCACATATCTTGTTTATGAGGTCAAGCTTATATTATATTGAATGTCGACCAAGCTAAAACTCATCGAATTATTGACTGCTGTTTGAATAGAATTATTTTTCCTTTTGTTTCATGTGATATTTATGTCAGTTTGCATGACAATGCTCTACTGCGACACTCAATTTCAAACTGATTTTGTTGATAGGATTCGGAAGGAGACGAGGATGGTGCTGCCAGTGATGATCTTGCATCTTCTGATTCAGAATCTTCAGAAGAAGAGGAGGAAGATGATAATGATAACGATGACACAAATGGTGCAGTTTTCCTCATATTATTGTTAAGATTTATATCTTTTCTGTTCGTGTCTGGCTGTATCAATGTGTTGTATCATTTTCAGTTTTATATCTTTTCTGACTTCTCTTTCTTGATTTTCTCATAGAAGATAGCATGGGTAATATTTCCAAGTGGAAAGAGTCTTTGGCGGAAAGAACTCTCTCACGTAAAGCTCCTAGCTTGATGCAACTTGTGTATGGGGAATCTACTAATAATTCAATCACTACAAACACAGAGAATGATACTAGTGGAGATGAGGAAAGTGATGATGACTTTTTTAAGCCCATAGAAGAAGTGAAAAAGGTTAGTTTATTACTACCTTGTCAGGACATGTACCAAATTGCTCATGTAATTATTGCCTGCCTAGCAATGTTTGTTTCCTTTGATGACAATAACAAACACCACATTTGAAATGTACATGTTGGTATTTCTTAAAAACCCTTATTTAAATTTGTTACTTTGTTAGCCCTCAAAGTATGTTCTTGTTTGCTAGATGCACTAAGCAATTGTGTTTGTGCTTTTTGTCTTTAAAATCTATAGCAAAACATGAGAGATGGATTGGATGATGATGGAATGGTCAACACTGAGGATTGTTCCAAGTGTACACAATTTGTGCATCGGAGATGGGATGAGGAGATTCGCAACCGCTTTGTGTCTGGCGATTTGGCAAAGGCTGCACTCAGAAATGCATTACAAACAGCTAATACTGAAGGGGAAAATGATGATGACTATGGTGACTTTGAAGATTTGGAAACAGGAGAAAAACATGTGAGTTATCGGACAGATGATGCTCTTGCAGCAACAACACTCAAGGGAGATGATATGGAAGCTGAGGAGCGGAGGCTTAAGAAACTTGCTCTCCGTGCAAAATTTGATTCTCAATATCCTTTTTTTTCTCTCTCCATATACTTATGGAACATGAACAGTTACTTCTAATAATCCACACCCTCATCTGAAAGAAAGTTCATTTATTGCTTTAAGGTTTGATTTCTGAGTTTGGTAGAATCATGTCTTCAAATACCATACATAGTTTTTGTCTTGTTCGAAGGTGAACAACCCTTCCTCCAACGTGCACAGTCACGAAATAAAAACATTCATAGGACTAGAAAATAGATTGCCAATTTATGCCATACTTTAATAATGCTGTCTTGCAATTGTCCTAATGGTGGAGCCTCTTTGGGTTACGGACCACTTCCATCCTTGCCAAAACTTGATGTCTTTCACATGATTAAAGGGTCCAACCCAAATCAGTGATGAATGGTCTACATAGAGAACTTCATCAAGGCCCTTTGCCCTGAACTTTTGGGTAATGATATTGATCTAATGTCTCGGCCATTGATATGATAATGATGTGAAATGCGAAGACACTGACTCATTGGTCCAAGATACCACTTTTTGTGTGTAATGCTGACTCATTGAATTAAAAGCAAATTGTTGGGTGCAATATGGTTCTATATTTTGTTACCTTAATTCCGTTATTTACATTTGAAGACCCTGGATCACCAGAGGAAGACACTGGTAATGAAAGTGAACGCAAGTTCCATCGTGGTCAAGCTAATGAAAGTAGCTATTTTGGCAAGGTAAATTGCAAACATTAGATGTCAACTACCACATTCTATTATGGCTAATAACTGTTGGTTTTTGCCAGTTGAAGGAGGAGATTGAACTCCAGAAACAAAGGAATATAGCTGAACTCAATGATCTTGATGAAGATACCCGATTGGAGATAGAAGGCTTCCGAACAGGGACGTACCTAAGGTTGGAGATTGATGATGTTCCTTGTGAGATGGTTGAATACTTCGATCCCTACCATCCAATATTGGTTGGAGGGGTTGGTATAGGGGAGGAAAATGTTGGATATATGCAGGTCAGTGAAATTTTTTAAAGCATAATTCCTAATAATGTTTAAGTTCACAAGTGTTATTAACATTTAAGGTCAATAAAGCTAATATTTTCTTTAAAAAAATTAAATTGGTTGGGATTTCTATTTGTCTAGATTGTTTGATGCAATAATCCAAGGACAAGGGGCATGTGACCATAAAAAAACTTCGTAGAGTATCAAAATGAATGTATTGTGTATTATTTAGATTTGGAATAGTTACTATTTATAGCTGTTACTAGGATGGTAACATGGACCTCCTATATGCAAGGAAAGGAATGCAAAATGCTGTTTCTGTAGAAAATGAAAGTTTGGCTTCTAAAACATTTAAATAGCAGCCTTGAGTTCAATTTTAAAAGTTGATTGAAATTTGAACTTTCGAGATTCGTTTTTCTATTTGTTTCCAGACAAGGTTAAAGCGGCACAGGTGGCACAAGAAAGTTTTGAAGACTAGAGATCCAATTATTGTTTCTGTTGGATGGAGGCGTTACCAGACAACCCCAGTTTATGCCATTGAGGATAGCAATGGAAGACATCGTATGCTTAAGTACACTCCGGAACACATGCATTGCCTTGCTATGTTTTGGGGCCCTCTTGCTCCTCCCAACACTGGGGTTGTAGCCGTTCAGAATTTATCAAACAATCAGGTCTGGTGCTACATTAATTTCTGTTAAATAATCCTTCTTTAAGTCTTGTCAAATCGTGGGATCTTTACTTTTGTAGTTTATTCCTTTTTTTTTCGTGTTATTCTTTTGCTGAGTGCCTGAGAGGATGTATTCTGTTTATCAGGCAACATTTAGGATTACTGCCACTGCAGTTGTGCTTGAGTTTAATCATGCAGCAAGGATAGTGAAGAAAATCAAATTGGTTGGTTATCCATGCAAGATATTCAAGAAGACAGCACTTATCAAGGATATGTTTACTTCAGATCTTGAAGTAGCTCGGTTTGAAGGTGCAGCTATTCGAACAGTCAGTGGGATTAGGGGGCAGGTGAAGAAGGTCCGTGAATTGTAACGTGGAGTTAGTGACGTACATTATACTGATGGTTTGTTTTGGTAGTTACTGCAGTTGGATACGTATAACTTACATCTCTTTTGTCCTAAGTTATTTATTAATCTGGCAGGCAGCAAAAGAAGAAATAGGTAATCAAGCAAAAAAGAAGGGTGGGCAAACCAAAGAAGGAATTGCTAGGTGCACTTTTGAAGATAAAATCCTGATGAGTGACATTGTTTTCCTGCGTGCATGGACTCAAGTTGAAGTTCCCCAGTTTTATAATCCATTGACAACTGCGTTGCAGCCTCGTGAAAAGACCTGGAAAGGAATGAGGACTGTTGCAGAATTGAGAAGAGAACACAATCTTCCTGTTCCTGTAAATAAAGATTCACTTTACAAGGTACGTGTTCTAGTTTGATACTAATGGACGCTTTCCCTTCTTACTGTGCATTGAGACGTTTCTTCTTCCTTATGGTTTGTAGTTTGTATACTTATTTTCATTCTCATCTTCTGCCAGAAAATTGAAAGAAAACCTAGAAAGTTCAATCCATTGGTGATTCCCAAGTCTCTTCAAGCAAGTCTTCCCTTTGCATCAAAACCCAAGGATATACCCAAGCGAAAGAAGCCCTTACTTGAAGAGAGAAGGGGAAGGGGTGTTGTTATGGAACCTCGAGAGCGCAAAGTTCATGCTCTTGTTCAACATCTCCAGTTAATAAATAGTGAGAAGGTAAGTATGTCAGCTGATTGTTTGCTCAACTTTATTTGAATTTTCTATTCAAGATTTCCAAGCAGACTGTGCAACTGGCTTGGGACTATACTCCATTGCTAAAAAGTATTTTTGTTCCATTTTATTGGATGCGAAGTCTTTAAAATTGAGGATGAATCAACTTCAAACACAGTAGATTTGCTGTTTAATTCAAAGAAAGCCTGTTCTAGGCAATGATTTTGTAGCTTAATTAATGGCTACCGTCCTATGGAAATACTGGGTTATATTCCTAACTCATCGAATATTAGTGCTTTAATAAATATTAATCTGTAATTTTGGAAACTCATTATGACTCTTGATGTTTTTTCACTTTTCCTTTTCTTGCCTTAAGATATCAATGGTTAATGGTCTTAATTACTAACTTTTTACTGACTTGTTGAGAAATTGATTTCCGGTTGACTAGGTTGTCGTTTCATGGTATCTAGAGTCTTTTTATTCAAGAGTTCTTTAGCAATACCATTCATATTAAGTGACGTTGCTATGATGTAACACAATTTTTTTAAAGCGCTGCTGTTGCATGTCTTTTGACATACTCTATTTTCTGAACCCCTTGCAGATGAAAAAGCGAAAGCTTAAGGAAGAGAAGAAAAGGAAAGAGCTTGAAGCAGAGAGAGCAAAAGATGAGCAGTTGTTGAGGAAGCGCCGGAGAGAGGAAAGACGTGACAAATATCGGGCACAAGACAAGCAGAATAAGAAAATTCGGAGAGTATAGGTTTGCATTTACTCCTTGAATTCGTTCTGAAATTGTTGAGGTAAATGAATTTTGGTGACATGGAACCGTCACAAAGGAGAAGCATGAAATGAAAGGTTCATGCGGTTGGATCTACGGCATTATGGTATTAAAGAGAACAAATTTCACGTATTCAGCATCATGTAGATTGTTTTGGAAATGGTGCTGTGGATCTGGGGAATTAATGGCAACATTGATAGATAAAATTGTGTTTGAGTATGTTGCACGTACATACTCAAAATCATATGTTGCACGTACATGTATTACTACAAATTTTGGCCTGCTAGTGTCAATTATTGAGCGAAAAGGGGTCAATTGTTAGATAAAAATTTGTTTTGCGTGTTTTGGTAGTTACTAGTTAGTATGAATATCAATTTTGGGCGAGAAGTTCACTTTGACAGCTGTGTTTGTGTAAAATTATTTCAAATTCATTGGAAAATTAATTTCTGTTGTTCTATTTACCTCTGCTTATAGTGTTGGAAGCTTCTACCTATTTATCTGACTTACCGAATTTATAGAAGTCAAGTTTTAGGAAGAAAATTTTGTAAATTACAAGTTATGTAGTGTCTAAAACATAAAATATTAAATGTGTTATTTTATTATTTTTATTTAAAATATAAATGAAAGAACTAGTTAAAAATGTTTGAGACTACATAATGTTATAGAATTCACTTCAAATGCCAATTTTGTTTCTTCCACAACCCGTAAGCTGACTCTTGAAAGTTAGTATTCACATTATTGTAATTTTTTGTTGTTTGAGAACATGTATATTTAAAAAAAAAAAAATTACTATAAAGATAATCTTTTAGAATGCAATTGTTTCATATTTTAAAAGTTTCCTGTGGAGTTTGTATGTTTTCATTAGTCTCGTTAACTTTCTGTTGTTTTTTGTATTGGTCTTGTTATGTTGTAAATTGAAATAAATATTCAGGATTTATTAGAACAATTGAACGATTCTTCATTTGAATTGTCAAAATTTAAGATAAACTACTATTTTAACTTGTAAAATGAATAATTTTCATATTTAACATTTTAAATAAATGTTTATTTTTGTATAAAAATATAATAAATAAATGTTTTTGAGTGTATTAGTTATATTTTAAATTGATAATATTTAATTTAATAATATTTAAGTATATTACATTGAATTCACATGTTAATGTGAGCATGTGTAGCTTTTTATGTCCTTTCAAAAAAATTTCAACATTCATATTCCATTTATTCATCTTCCACTATTACACAAGATTAAATTATAATGTATAAATGAATATATACCTTACTTTTTATTAGATTTATAAGATTAATTCAAATTTTAAACATGATATCAAAATCTGTTTTAATTATGTTTATTAAATTTATACTAGTTTCACGTCGAATCTTATCAATAATCAAATTTCTAGGTTCCGAACTGAGGAGGAAAAAAAGACTATTTTATTTTTTTAATTAATTATCAAAAGAATTTTGAAGATTATTTTTTATATTTATTTGTAAATAATCTCCTTACCCTAAATAGTGTTTCTCATGTAATTGAACGTTATAAACTTCGAATTAATTTCTTTTAAACTAAGAATTAATAGATGAAATTAGTTGTAAACAATTAAATATAATTGAAATGCGTATCCAAATTATTTTGATCCACAAATTTTACGTTGAAACATTTTGAACCACAAAATTTTCATTGAGACACTGTCACAGTTGAAAGAATTGCTTTTACGTGTTGGGAAAAAATTACGCTAAATTTCTCACCCACTCTGATTTATGGAAGTAAAATTACTAGAATTTGCACACACACAAATTGATAACGGAGTTCGGCCAATAATGCCTACGTCTCCGGACTGCTGCAGATATT
>Ga0209489_102477_pt1 | contig 37626 bp, 38 predicted proteins | sample SiratrowhiteBW_FD_187527 | JGI IMG/M metagenome (GOLD analysis project Ga0209489, IMG submission 187527) | Root nodule microbial communities of legume samples collected from California, USA - Siratro white BW (SPAdes) (version 2) | ecosystem: Host-associated > Plants > Roots > Nodule | place... | reverse complement strand
TTAGATTATTTAAGATTGAAGTTTATTTTCTATTAGGTAATTAGATACCGTATTCGATGATACTAATTAGTAAATGATCTTCAAAGTAAGCATTGCATCTCCTGGCTCTATTTTTTTTTTTTTTTCATTTCTTCTTCTTTTTATTCCAACTAATTTTTTTCTTCTCTCTAACTTTTTTTCTCTCCATATCTTATTTATTTTAGAATTTGATCACACACTACAATAATTGAGGAGTTAAGGATCATTTTTGTCTAAAAATATCTTCAAATAGAATAAGCTCTCATTGCTCTAAAAATCCCTTACACTACTAGAAAATTGCTAAATAGTAACTGAAATTAGTGATCAAAACAATCGGTCACTATTGGTAACCGAATCAGTGACAAAAAAATCAGTCACTATTAGTGACCGAAAAAATCAGTCACAAATTTAATTACAGATTCGGTCATAAATTCGGTCACAAATAAAATTACTCTTTGCTTTGTCAAGCTTTGGGTTCAACTCATATAACTCCTTGGATTATTAAAGGTAAATGATGTAAGTGTTTGCAAATTTATGCTATTATAAATTTTAAAGTGACTCATGTCTTTAGAGAGGATAATTGTGTTAATAGATTGATTAATTTAGGTGTGAAAATTAGGGTTGAGTTTGCTTGATACTCTAGTTTACCTAACTCTATTAGGCTGAACTTTTTTCATAACATGTGTCAACTCCCTTTGTTTTGTTTGTATGTAGTTTGTAGCTATTTTTTTTTTTTTTTTTTTTTTTTTTTTTTTTTTTTTTTTTTTTTTGCGTGGGTTTGGTGTGACCCACACTTTTTGTTATTTGTTGTTTTTGTTTTTCTTTAACAATAATTTTTCATGTAATGTCAAATGATTGGTGGATTTTAGGGTGTCAACCTAATTAAGATGTCAAAATTCATAATGATACCTAACATGAGTATTTTAACAAAAAAAATATTAAAGAGTTAAATGTCCAACAAAAACCACAACGATATATCTTTAACCAAACTTTAACTTAAATAACTTTTGTTTTTCTAAAGTTTTGTTTAATTTCTAGTATGTATGTTTAATGTGACATTAATTATGGTTATCACTACAAGAAAAACTAAATTTACCAACGAATCTGCATCTGTTGGTACATTCAGCATTACCTACGAATTATTATATTCGAATCTATATTTGTAGGTAAATTTAGCATACATACAAATTTTATTCACGAATGTGTATTCGTAGGGTATTTGTAGGAAAATTCAACACTATATACGAACTATTACTCACTAATTTGTTCTGTAGCTAAATTCAACATAACAGATGAAATTAATACCTAGAAAACTTTATGTTTATTAATATTACTTATATTTTAATTAATAATTTTAATCATAATAAAAATAATAATAATCTTAACATGATCATATAGTTGGTCTAATGCAGTGTAAATATCTTATTTTTAATATTAATGATATTTATATCATGTTTTTAAGTGATTTAAAATTAAAAAAATATAAAAAAAATCCTTTTTTTAGGGATGAAAGTAATAAAGTACGTTAAAGGAAATGTATAAATGTAAGGTGATTTCGTAAGTTTAATTTGCAGTTTTGGTGAGAAAAGGCTGACATGTACATTGTCAAAAATACCCAAAGTGATTGTTTTCAATTGATACAAGTGATGATATTTTTTTTTTCATAAAATTACGTAATTGATTATTGATCATACATTATTGATTATATAATTTAAGATATCACAAACTTTTTTCACAAGGGTCTACGTAATCACATATGTATGACCCATAATGAATTATGTAAGCCAAATACAATTACCTAATAAGAAGAGAGTAGATTGTTATTTTTAACTATAATTGATTATAACTTTAGCCAAATATATGTAACCAATAAATTATAAAATATTTTAAGAAGTGATTTTATCGCTTAAATGTTATGCTGATAAAAAAATCGTTTAAATGATTAAATTAAAATAATATGACATGAAGAACACTTTGGACACAGCACGAAAATTGTCATCTCTCTTCATTTCTTTCGGAAGAATTACATTTACATTTTGCTTTCAAATCTTTCACTTATTTTACATTTACATTTCTTTCACTGTTTATTAATGTTTTGTTTGAATTAAAAAGTGGATTTGAATTGATTTAATTTGAAATAAAAATGTATGAAAATTTGGGTTGTTTGAATTAAGGGATAAATAATGAGATTTAAATGAAAAATTTATTAAAGTTTGTAAATGATGTGAAAGATGTAATTGATATTTTAATTTTTTAATTGATAAAATTATAAGATTAATCTTATAATTAGAAATTTCTAATATTAGAAATTTGTCCCTACAATTAAAAATAAAATATAATTAATTTATTGGATGTAATGGATGAATTATTATTATTTTTAGTTGATAGAATTATAATATTATTAATTACTTTAAAATAAAAATTAAATTATTATTGTTAAAATTATTATTTTATATATAAATTTGTTATTAATATTTTTATTTTTATTATATTATTTTAATAATAATTTATATTATATTATATAATTAATTATATTTAATTTATTAAAATAAAAATGAAAGCAAAAAAAAAATAATAAAAAAATAGTGGTGTAGGGAATCAAACCCTATCTCTCTTGAAATATGAGGAGACACCCCACTATTTGAACTGCAAACTAATACATTTTAAAGTACACTAATAATCAATTATCAAGGCATTGTAATTCATTATGAACAAAAAAAATTTACATCAGTAAATGGATTGTGTATTAAAAAGTTTACTCATAATCGATTATCACTGCTCCTTTAATCAATTATCAATATAAATCAAATAAAACTATTTTTGATATTTTAAAAAAGTGAGATGACTTTCTTTTTCTCGATCATCACCTCTCTTTCTTCACAAATCAATAAATCCGAACATATATCATTCTAACAAATTCGTCTTCTTGAAAGAGGACATTCACAGAAACAAACAATGCTTAAAGGAACCTTTTCGGTTCTCTCCATTACTGTACAAGTTTCATCGTCCTTTGATCATCGTACGCTGTGCCTCAACAGTAGCTGAGTGGTCCTGTACATGCCAAGTAACTTAGCCCTTTGGTGTGGGCACATATAGGCCAGTACCATAATTAATGTATATTTGTTGAGGAAATTAATATCATTTCACGTGCTTGAGTAGGGTTTTCTAAGTCAGTGAGGTTTCCTAAAGTGGCTTTTTCTTGAATGGGTTTCCTAGAAGTGTCTTAATTAAATTTTATTTGGTTATAACTGTTTTACACATTTTGAATTGATTTTGGTTTTAGTTTGGCATGCATATCTTGACTTTGCACCCCTACTGGTTGAGGCATTCATGCATTTAGAGATTGTGCTAATGCTAAGGTTAAATAATAGTGTTATTTGAAAGTAGATGATATTGGTGGTTGATAGTAGTTGAGAAGATATTATATCACTGAAGTACAAAGTTTCACACAATGGAAGCTAGTATTTGAGAAGAGTAGAGAAGAGGGGTTAGATATGTTGATTAGTTTTTGGTTCGCTTTATGAGAAAGGTCTTATAAATATCTAGATTATAAAAATTCACTTATGCCTCTCTCTAGATTTTTTCCTGCAACATTTTGGTTTATTAAAGCATTCATTGAAGCCATTTAATTACCAAATAAAGGAAGAAGCAATAAAATGGACACTAAGAAAAAATAACTAAACCACAAACAACACTTGTTTGAAACAATAGTTTTGTCCGAGACATGTCACTAAGACGGTTCTAATAATAAACAAGTGTTTTCTTTAGTTCAAAAAGGACAAAGTTTGGTATGTTATACAATTATATAAGGAGCTAGCACGTATTCTAAACAAGTGAATTACATCCTTTGATAAACAAGTTAATTACATCCTTTGATAGGGTTATAAAAACTACACCCTCTGAATAGCCCGGACACAAACAACATGTGAGTGTGTTTAGGAGTGTGTATTGCATTATACACGTTTTTGTTGCTTCTTCTTGGTAGTGAATGTGATGCATGCATGTGATCAATCCGAGAGACATTTTTTAGTAAGTTAAATAGTTTTTTTGGAGTGTGCATGGTTTATTTAGTTTTTATTTTTACACTCAACGGTTCAGTATGACAAAAATATGCAGAAATATAAATATCAATTAGAAAAGATAAAATTATAATGTATAAGAAGATGGAACTCTCGTCTTTCAAATTGATGTTATGAACTTGAGTTAGTTCACTTAATATTTATATGCATGAAATATGTTAATTCAATCCATTATTACAACCTGCTAACATAGAAAAATGTGATATACCATTACTACAATAAAATATAAGTAGGGAAAAAGCTAATGCTAATAAACAAAAATTAACGTTAATTAGTTAACAGTGTAGAATTTGCATCGAACGTGCATATAACTCTAAAACCGTTAACATTAATTATTAATTCATTAACATCATTAAATCTGAGCAATGGTGACTAATCTGACGGTAATCTTTATCACTAAATTTAAAATTAAATTTTTAATTAAAGCAACTTACCGTTAGTCAAGTCATTATTAATAATTTTTTTTAAATTGACTAAGTCTATACTAAATAAAATTTATTTTTAATATTAATTTAAATTACATCAATTTGACGAACTGATGACAATAATTAAAAAGAAAAATTCTCGTAAAATAATTTAATTTTCAACAAAATAAATACTAGCTATTTTTTTACATGTATTTACATTTAATGTTTTTTTTTCCATTAAATATAGTTGTTCTTGTAAGAGACCGGTTAGCTCCAACAACAACAGTATCTTCAATAGTTCTTTGTGAATCCTAGCTTCCGCTCTCTTATCAGTCATCCAAATTAGTCAGAATGCTCCTTAATCAATCAGATCTTCTTCACATACTCACAATCTTGGGAGGGGGTTCTGCATCCACTCCGACACTCAAGTCAAAAAAGGTAGAGTAAGGTAGGGTTTAGCAGAATAGAGTAACAATACCTCATGTCTTGGGATTATCTCCCATTTTATAGTGTTTGAATGGGTCCTTAATGACTGGGCTAGAGGCCAATGGGCCTTCTAATAATTGAACTAGAGGCCCAACTTACCAATGAGACGTCCTTGTCAACAGTGGTCACATGGATGCCACGTGATTGTCTTACAGATGCCACGTACCTGATGATCACAATAGAATAGTTTATTAAATATTGCAAACTCTTATCGGATAGTATTTGGCTGGCTAGATAAACCGATAACCATTCGGTCGGTCAACTCATGTGAATTATGCAATTATGCATTGGTTGAGGTGCTTAGCGTAGCCTATAGTACAGACCCCCCAAGTCCTTGAGGATGCGCAGCAACCGAAAAGGACTTTCCGTATGGTTGGCCAGTAGTCAATCGTCCTATACATGTCGTTTAGGCGGGAAACTTTGAATTTTGGAATGGCTTTCACAGGCCTCGTTACGCGTGAAGTGATGTGACAAGTAAAATGCTATGGACCGTTGATTTGACTGAGATCGGACGGTGTTGATCCTATGACGCCTCAACTTCCTAAACCTATAAATAGAGCTCGCGGTGGGCCATTCATGTTGCTTTCTCTGGTTGGGATTCTCGGTTTACTCGATCATTCTATCAAAGCTTATTTTTGGCCCCCCTTGCAAGGTAACTTTCCAACAATGCCTTATTTTACTCTTGGTTCTTATTCATCCTCGGAACTCTCGGGGTCTTCTAGTGGATCTGAGGCACCTTCTCAGCGAGGCGGTACAGAGCGCGTGGTTAGCCCCATCGGTGGTTCACTGAGCATGAGTTCATCTCGTGCCCTAAGTGTTCGACTGATGAAGGTTAGGAATTAGTATGGGGAGAAACCTAGTCGGGCTGCTCATGACATTTCCGAGAGAGAATCAGTCGTTCGAGAGGATGTTGAGGGGGCTGCTGAACTACCGTCCTTCGAGAACGATTGGCTTGATTCCGAGGTAATAAAGGTCATTTCCATCTTTAACACCTCTTCTTCTATTCAAGCCTTTGTAGATAGTGTAAATATGCTAGACACTTCCATTCTAAACAATGTTTTTACCTTGCATCGCTGTTCCCCCACCGATCGAATGTTTCACGGTCGGGGGTCTTCTCCCTTTGATTTTTTCTTTATGTATTCGAAATTTGTTAGGGATTCTCGTATTCTTCCCCTGGACGAATTCAGTACAGGGATACTGAGGGCATTGAATGTCGCTCCGGCGCAGCTCCATTCCAACAGTTGGGCTTACATTGGAGGTTTCCAAATGTTGTGTTTGGGGTTGGGTTTGAACGCCACTCAGCCCCTTTTTCTTCACCATTATTGTACTCGGCGGGGCAAGAAGGTGGGTTGGGTATCCATGGTCAGCCAATCTAAGAACCGCTTGCTTAATCTCTTCTCATCGTTGTATAAATGTTTCAAGGAAACCTTCTTTAAGGTATTGGTTAAGGGGGAGAGTCACCAATATGTGTATGACGGGGATGTGCCCAAATTTCCTTTATATTGGACGAGGTCTCCCACCAAGTATATGTTGTGGCCAAGGTTAACTTTTACCACCGTGGACTTCCTGGCTCTCGGAACTCTACAACAAATGCCTCGCCAAACATCCACTGGAAGACTTCTCGGGTGTTACTCAGCCAATGACAAGGCTGGTGCGGTTGCGAGTAAGTCATTTCCATTTCTCCGACTAGCACTCGATTTTCTCATCTGATTTTATACTTGTTTTGCAGATATTCTGCTATCGATAGCTCCTCCTAACGGGAATCCTATTTTGAAGGGATTAGTCGAGAAACGTTAACCCACCGCCAACAAGGGGAAGAGGCCGGTGATTAAGTCAGTCCCAAAACAAGTAGAGTCGATAACCATAGTCCTCCCCTCTCCACAACGTCAAGCAATCGCTCCAGTTCAAGATTCGCTGGCCTTGTCTGGAGTTCATCTCCTCAAGAAGAGAAAAGATAGATATCACAAAAAGGACTGCTCCTTTTCGCGGTGCTCGCCTCGTCTCTCTACTACCTCGAAGGATCGCGCCATAGCCATAGACTTTCTCAAGTATGATGTGATGATTTCCAATCGCATCAATGTTTGGTTGAACAACTATGAGGCCGGTCCCTACTCGGCCACCACCTCCGCCTCCGACTTACACACCACTTTTTTAGAGTTGTCAACTAGTGCTTTACTCGTCAGCCAAATAATGGGCGATAAACTAATTAAAAAAGACAACGAAGATGTTGAGAAGCTGAAGGCGAACTTGGCGAGCTCCTCCACTTCGCTTAAAGCAATGCTACTAGCCAACATCAACTTAGCTGGCAGTAATAAAGATTTAGAGGACAAGTTAGAATGGGCAAGTGCGGAGGTCGCCCTACTTCACGAGAGGTGCTCGGTCGTCGAGCAGAAAGAAAAGGATGCGAACAAAAGGGCCGATGACCTCTACGAAGAAGTGGCCGGTTTAAAGGAGGAGCTGTCGGAATTATCGGCTGGTACGAAGATCGCCGCCAGAAAACTAAATTAGAAAAAGAGCTCGGCGAACTCCGAGATCATGTCATCGAACAATATGACTAGGGGTTTGACCTGGCCGTAAAACAAGCAGCCTTGTTCTACCAGATCCCCAACAACGAGGGAAAGTTTGACAATCGCAAAGCCTTCCACAATGGGGAGTTGTTGTCACTGGCGAAGATTCCCGATGATGATAACGAGGAGGTGGCCGGTAAGGACGAAGCTGCTGAGGAGTAGGGGAGGATGGACACCCCTGGCGCAGATGTTGTTAGTATTTGTAATTAAGTTGTTTTTCCTTTATTTTGTGGCCATGTCCAACTTGTTTTTTGGTGGCTTGTGTATTCGGCCAAATAACATTTTGTACATGTCGTCTTGTAATTGGTCGGTTTTAAACTCTTTAGATACAATCAATTTTTTCCCACTTCACTTTAATTCTTCTCTCTTATGTTGTTATTATGGTAGCCTAGTTGACGTGCAATATTGATTTTACGGTTGACGATCGTCTTGTTGAATTAACTCGCTACATTTAATTGAATGCGCTATACAAAATAAGTCAATGTTTAATAACCGTTTGATTCGTGGTCGTCTAAGTGAGTATCCAACTTTGACCGATTATATACTATATGATTTACTCTACGAGTGTGCTTACTATTACGCGATCAGTTCTATAAATACGCGATCAGTTCTACAAATACGCTTATCTTAAGTGATAATTATACCTTACGTGGTTGGTTCCAGGGGTGTGATTATACACTACGTGGTCGGTTCCATGAGTGTGCCTAACACTACACTGTCGATTCCGCAAGTGGGCTTGGCTTTGGCCAAGTGATTATACGCTACATGGTCAGTTCCATGAGTGTGATTATATACTGCGTGGTCAGTTCCATGAGTGTGATTATATATTGCGTGGTCGGTTCTACGAGTGTGATTATACACTACGTGGTCGGTTCCACGAGTGTGCCTAACACTACGCGGTCAATTTTGCTAGTGGGCCTGGCTTTGGCCAAATGATTATACACTACATGGTTGGTTTCATGAATGTGATTATACACTACGTGGTCAGTTCCATGAGTGTGATTATACACTACGTGGTCAGTTCCACAAGTGTGATTATACACTATGCAGTTGGTTCCATGAGTGCGCCTAACATTATGCGGTCGGTTCTGCGAGTGGGCTTGACTTTGGCCAAGTGATTATACACTACATGGTCAGTTCCATGAGTGTGATTATACACTACGTGGTCGGTTCCATGGGTGTGATTATACACTACGTGGTCAGTTCCACAAGTGTGCTTAACATTATGCGGTCGATTCCACGAGTGCGCTTTTTCCTAAGTCAGTAAAATGTAGAAAAGTTATTGAATTAAAAATGTGTCTCTTTAAAACCTCTTCAACCAAAATCCTCCTCAGGGTAAAATGTCGTAGGTGGGAAATAGTGTACCATTTACAAATTAACTATAATAAAACTTCAAATGATCTGCGTTCCACCTCCTAGGTATAGGATCTTCATTTAGGTGTTCCAATTGGAAAAATCCATTCTTTAGTGTTTCCAATACTGTGAAAGGTCCCTCCCAATTTGGGGTAAAATTTCCATCTGTAGGGTCCTTACGCGCTTCACCCTGTTGTTATATCGCGGGGCAGTCTGTTGCTTGCAGGCTTCTTCTCTTATTCTGGCCTTCTACTGTAATTCCTCTAATAAGTCGAGCTCGATCTTCATACACTCTTCATTGATCTTTAGATCATTCAGCTGCCTGCGCAGAGTTGTTTATCCTACATCGACAAGCAACATGGCGTCCGTCCCATACGTGAAATTGTACGGGGTTTCACCTGTTGAGGACTGCGGGATACACTTATAAGCCCACAACACTTCAAGCAATTCATCCGTCCACTTTCCTTTTGTTGCTCCTAATCTCCTCTTGAGTTGACCGAGTATGACTTTATTGGTAGCTTCTGCCTGCCCATTTGTTTGTGGGTGCTCTACCAAACTGGTAACATGCTTGATCCTCGACTCTTGCATGAAGGCTTCTAGCTTTCGGTCCACAAACTGGCGGCCATTATCAGTTATGATCGTATGAGGGATCCCAAACCTGCAAATGACTTTCCACATAAAACTCTGCACATTGGCGGCTGTAATTTTGGTTAAGGGTTCAACTTCAATCCATTTGGTAAATTAGTCTATTGCTACAATTAAGAATCACTTCTGTTCGGACACTGGAGGGACGGGCTCGACTATGTCCATTTCCCACTTTGGAAATGACCATGGCGACCAGATATTGTGCAGTTCAGTGGGAAGTTGATGGATAAGTGGGTCATTTTCTTGACATCCTTTCCACTTCTTCACATATTCCGAGTAGTCTTGTCGGATGGTCGACCAATAATAATCTGCCCTTGTCACTCTAACAGCCAGAGTCCTCTGCCCACAATGCATTCTGCATACGCCATTATACAACTCATTCATGACGTATTGGACCTGCTAGCTGTTGAGACACTTTAGAAGAGGGGTTGAGAATCCTCTTTTGTACAAGTCTTCCCTAATGAGAACATATCGGGCGACTTTTTTAACTAGTGTTTTGTCTTGCACATGTTCTCCTTTGCCAAGGCTTCTGCTTACTTCCAAAATGGGTGCTATCCAGTTAGCTTTTACTGGTTCCATATTCACCTCAGCTCCAACGGATTTTGTTTTCATGCATTCAGTGATGATCACCGACGGTTCACTTAACATGATCTGGATGACTGTGTCATATCTACCTTTCCCTTTCCCAAGTGCAAGCTTGGAAAGAATGTCAACCCTGAAGTTGTTATTTCTAAGGATATGCAATACCTTATCAGATTCAAAATGCATTAACATCGTAAAAACCTTCTAATAATAAGCGGTCAATAAAGGGTCTTTCACTTGGAAACTGCCATTGCCTTGACCTACCATTAGCTGAGAATTACTTAAACAAACTACACGTTTTACCCCCATATCCTCGGCCAAGGACAAGCCAACAATAGGAGCCTCATATTTCGCTTGATTATTCAAAGCCTTGAAGGCAAAGCGTAAAGATTGCTCAATCCATACTCCATTCTTATTTTCCAACACAACTCCAGCTCCGCATCCCTTTTTGTTTGAAGCGCCGTCTACATACAATGTCCATGATTCTTGCTCGTTTTCCGGTACATTCTCAGTTAGTCCTTGTAATTCTGATATGAAATCAGCTAAGCATTAGGCCCTTATTAGTCCTCTTGGCTCAAAATCTAGATCAAACTCTGATAGTTCAACCGACCAAGATATCATGCGCCCAGCCAGGTTAGGTTTTAGGAAAACCTTCCCCACCGGTTAGTCTGTCTTAAAAATTATACGGTGCCCTGAAAGTAAGGTCTGAGTCGTCTGGCAGTGTACACCAGTGGCAAGGTCGCTTTCTCAATAACCTAATACTTTGTTTCTGTATCGTGAAGTGCTCGGCTAGTGAAGTAAACAGGTTTATACTCCTCTTCCTGTATGAGTGTCGAGTTGATTGTGTCTTCTAAAACGAATAAGTAAAGGAACAACCTGCTTCATGTCTTGGGTTTCTCGAGTATTGGTGTTGAGGACACAATCGTCTTTATCTCATTAAATGCCTTCTCACACCTATCATCCCATTTGAACTTGTTGGCCTTCCTGAGTACTTTAAGAATGGGACGAATCTTCTAGATTAGCCTACGCAGAAATATGGACAAGGACGTCAACCTGCCTACCAACCTCTACACTTCCTTTAGGTTTGTCGAAATCCTCATAGATGATGTAGTCGCGCACTTGTGTCTAAGCATAAACCCTAAGAACTTCCCCCCTTCAACTCCAAAAACACACTTTGCTGGATTCAGCCTTATGTTGTAAAGACGCAACTGCCCGAATATTTCAATCAAGTCCTGCAGATGTTGGTCAAACGTCTCGGATTTGACTACCATGTCATCCACATATACCTCCATATTCCTCCCAATTTGATTTTCGAAGATTTTGTCCATCAGCCTTTGATAAGTAGCACCTGCATTTTTCAAGCCTAAAGGCATTACCTGATAATAGTAGTTGGAAGATTCTTTGATGAATGTCGTCTTCTCAATATCTCGGTCATACATCGATATCTGGTTGAATCCTGAGAAAGCATCCAAGAAGCTAAGTATTCGGTGCCCGACTTCCCCGTTCACTAGCCGGTCAATGTTGGGAAGGGGATAGGCATCTTTGGGGGCAAGCTTTGTTTAAGTCCTTGTAGTTGGTACAATCCTCCACTTCCCATTACTTTTCTTCACCAAGACTATATTGGCCAACCACGTGGTGTACTGGATTTCTCTTATGAAGCTTGCATTGAGCAACTTCTGTACCTCTTCCATGGCTGTCTATCTCTTTTCTACCCCTAATCTTCTCTTCTTTTAGGCGACAGACTTCGCCTCTGTACATACCGCAAGTCTGTGAGACATTATTCAAGGGTCAATGCTCGATATGTCTTCGGTCATCCAAGCGAATAGGTCTTTGTTGTCTGCTAACTTCTTCATAAGCTTCTCATTTTCCTTCTCTATTAAACCTCCACCTAATTGTGTATTATGACCGTCAGCCCCTAGCTGCCAGTCCTCCACATTATCTTTGGGTTACATCCTAACTTCATCATTAATTCTCGGATTGAGATCCGTCATTGCCACCATCCTCTAGTTTATATCCTTCTTAGCCGACACTGTCAGCGTTAGCTTCAAGCTAGCCACATAGTACTCTCAGGTTATTCAATGATCGGCATAGACAGTCGGCCGAAAACTTCATGGCGAGATGTGGTGTTGAAACAATAACTCCTAACTTGTTCAAAGACAGTCGCCCCAGAAGTGCATTATACGACATATTGACGTCGACTATCAAGTACCTAACCAGAATGGTCCTATGATCTCAGTCGGCTCTGCCAAACTTGGCGTACAAATCCACATAACTTTTGGTATCCACCCGTTCTCTAAGGAAACCCACTGTCTGTTCATCCAGAGGAATTATAGCATCTTCGTCCAACCACATCTTCTTTAAAGTCTTCAAGTAGAGTACGTCTACTGAACTCCCCAGGTCCACCAACGTCTTTCTAATTTCGTAGTTCCCTACCTTGATAGCTATAACCATTGGATCGTCCTGCCATGTGCCAATGCTCTTGAAGTCTCTGTCAATGAATATAATATCTGGCATACTCCGCCATGTGTGGCGACCGATCATGTTGACACTCTTGATTGCCCTCAAATGTCTCTTTCTGCCCGAATGCGATGGACCACCGACTCCAAATCCACCTGAAATGGTGTTGGGCCGCCTTGGACTTCTCTCCATAGACCGTTCACATCTTGTCCGGTCATCTCTTCTTGTTATTGGACTCTTGCCCCTTGGACTCCTTTTGGGACTACGCTCAGGGGTTATCGCCTTTTGGTCTCTATTTGTTCCTCACTACATAACATTGCAAGTGCCTGCTTGTATAAGCTCCTCTATCTTATCTTTCAAGGCTAAGCATTCCTCAGTGTTATAGTCATGGTTGCGATGATATCAGTAGTGCTTACTTTGATATGCCCGAGGAGGTGAAGGAAACTTGCGGGGTGTCGTGATGAGTTCGGCAATAAGGGATTCGTCCGAAATATGTGCTTAACCTGTATTGAAGGGCGTGTACCTTGTAAACCTTGGAGCTGAGGGTCACTCTGTAAGCCTTGGAGGATTATGATCTCGGTCATTCCTCTTTCCCTGGTTCTCCTCAATTCTGGCCTGACTCTTGAACTCTATGTATTCTTCAACCTGTATAAACTTGGCAGCTCTTTGGTGGAGCTCGTTCATATCAGCAGCTGGCTACATGCACAAACTGTCCGCAAAAAGTCCCAGTCGGAGAGTAGTGATCATATGGTGCATGGCTACTTTCGGATTCAGTCCGTGAATGCTCAGGGCGACCTTGCCAAACCTATCCATGAATATTCGTAGGGATTCCCCCTTGTCCTGTCTAATGTTTACCAATGCAACAGATGTCATGTGGTGGGGTTTGCTAGTCATAAAATGTGCCCCAAACATGGCCACTAAGGTCTCGAAGGAGTCAATTGATTGAGGGGGTAGCCAGGTGAACCAGTTGAGTGCAGCCCCTTTTAGGGAGGTAGGGAAAACCTTACAGTATATGTTGCCATCCGGATTAATGTATTCCTCCGAATCTGTTGACTGGGTGACATATCGATCCAACACTGTGTTTTTCCAGTTGGGGGGTAACTCGGTTGCCATTATATCATCCGTGAAAGGATTCTTTTTGGACGAGTTGGCAATCGTGCTGTGCGACGCCTCTTCTCTTCGGTCCTCATGCCGAGTACCTTCTCTTCGGCCTTCGTGCCGAGTACCTTCTCTTCGACCTTTCTGCCGAGAGCCTTCCTCCTCAGTCGGATTTTCCCCATGAATTCACTCTCGCTCTGCCCTATCGACTCGCTGCTTGAGCCACTCATTCTCTTCCTGAAACCCGTTCAACTTGCCAACATGGTGCTCCCGATCCTCCTCACACATTTTCCTCATCATCTCCAGTTCTTTCCGTATTTCAACCAATGCAGCTACTAGGTCTCCTCCTTGATGGTTCTGTTGGCTTCCCTAATTCCTCGTTGTCACCATTGCTTATTCAGGCTAATCTCGGCTCCACAGTGGGTGCCAAAATGTTCTTGCAAGAGACTGGTTAGCTCCAACAACAACAGTTTCCTCGATCGTTCTTTGTGAATCCTAGCTCCTGCTCTCTTCTCGGTCTGATCTGCTTCGTGTACGGACAATCTTGGGAGGGGGTCCTGTATGCACTCCGACACTCAAGTCACAAAAGGTCTGATTAAAGCAGGGTTTAATGGGATAGAGTAATAATACCTCATGTCTTGGGATTATCTCTCATTTTATAGTGTTTGAATGGGCCCTTAATAATTGGGCTAGAGGCCAATGGGCCTTCTAATGATTGAATTGGAGGCCCAACTTACCAGTGAAACGTCCCTATCAATAGTGACCACATGGACGCCACGTGGCTGTCTTACACGTGGATGATCACAATAGAATAGTTTATTAAATATTGCAAACTCTTACCGGATACTATTCGGCCGGCTAGATAAATCGATAATCATTCGGTCGATCAACTCGTGTGAATTATGCAATTATGCATTGGTTGTGGTGCTCGGCGTAGCCTATAGTACAATAGTTAATGAATCTTGGATTTAAATTGATATTTTAAATGTTGTTTATGGTTTCTTTTAAGAGAATATATATGAAAATTTTGTATTATATTTTTTAATATATATTAAGAGACGAATAAAACTATAAATAATCAAAAAAAGCATAACTCTATTACCATTATCGGTGAGTATTATTCGCGAGTTTATGTTTACATCATAAGTTATCCTGTCATTTAACTTTCAATTTAGCATATATAATTTAAAATTAATAAAAAAATTAGTGAATGACTCAACAATTAAGATGAAGATTTTAAAATCAGTCGTAAATCCAGTTATTAATTTTGGTTACATATTTAGTCACTAATTCGATCATAGATTGTCACTAATTTGATTATAGATTCAATCACAAATTCAGTTACAGAGTCGATCATTATAAATCAACGACCAACAAATAGCGAATGACACTGTTTAGTCATTGTTTTAATTAGTGATTGATTTTTATGATTTAGTGACTAACTTTTGGGTCACTATTTATCTTTTTTTATTTTAATTTTGTTTAGTGTTGATTGAATATCATATTGTGTTGGTTTCTAATTTCTATTGTTTTGTTGTGTAAATAGCATGACTAAGGATTTTGATTGTAAGATGTATGCCAAAGGTTGGAGATCCTATCCTTGAAAAATCATTCTTGTAAACTTTCAAAATCCTTCTAAGAAGAAGACTGATATGGGGAAAAGAGTTGGAGGCGAAACTTCAACCTCTATCCCAAGAACAACTCCACTTATTTCATCGGTTAAGACAGTAACTACAAACGTTCAAGCTACAAGAACAGTACATACTACTTGACCCAACCTATCGCGTCCTCCCACGTTTCCCAAGTGTAATGCTGACTAGGTGCATGGTGATCATCCATTAATTGGAAAGGTGGACCGTTAAAAAAGATGAGATGATTGCCAAACTTCCAAGAGCTATTGAAAGAGAAGGTCGAGACTGATCTTGCTCTTTATGCCAAATCTCTAGAAATAGCTCGAGGTCAATAACAATAAAAACTCTTAAGGCTGAGGTAGGTACTCAAGAAGAATTTGAAAGTGTTGACAAGGTAAATAACAAACTAAAAGAGACTAAAGCTCATGTTTCGTTTCTCTACGAAGAAATGAAAAAAGTTTCTAAGAGTGAAACGAATTTAAAAATTAAAAATATCGAGTTTGTTGCAGTCAACAGAAATACATTGAAGGTTATAAAAAAATAATGCATCAAGCTATACACTTTACTCCCTCTTTAAATATAAATAAAGTTAATCTAAGAAAATATGTCATCAATAATCATAATCATAAATTATTTTGAGTCGATCGTCTTTGTTTTAACAACTTATGATTCTAAGAAAATTTCAAAAAAACTTATTTAGAGATGACAAATTTCCCTTGTTAAATAGTTGGAAAGTTTTTTACCCTCATAACGTAGTGTTATCATCGTATCGGGTTCAACTCTCTTACTAAATTGTTTAAATAAAATTAAAAAATATAAATATAATCTTTTTGATTTTGAAAATTCAAACTGATATATTATCTTATCTATCCAATTATAGAATACATTTTTTTTTCACATTTTACAACATAATATTTAAGAAGTATATCAGAATAGGTTTTTCAATTTTTTTTGTATAATTTTTTTCAGTGTTTAATTAGGATACTTACTTTTTCGTAAAAGAAAAAATATTTAATTAATATTTTTTATATTTATGATAAATATTTATCGATATTCAAAGTTGTATAAATTCTGACAATCATTAGTAGAAAAATAGCCTTCGTTGTCGGTTCTAAGTGGCTTTTTTCGTCGGTTTTCGACCCGACGTTGACCTAGGAGACATTGAATCAGACGTTGGTTTAACAGCCGACGTGGTGATTGAACTCACTACGTCGGTTAAAACCGACGTGGTGATTAATATGGTAATTATTTTTAGAAGTTGCACCACGTCGGTTTTGTCCCAAAAACGACGTGGTGAGGAGAACACCCACGTCGGTTTTGGGCACCCAACTGACGTGATATTAGTATATTCCAGTTCTACATTTTGAGAACCGTAGATCGGTTACACTGTGAGGTCTTCTTGTAATATACAACAAGACTAATATGGTTTTATATCTGACAGATATTACATAACGTAAACTGCTAAGGGAACCAGAAACAACCACATCCAGAGATAAGATTTATCTTCAACATAAGGCCATGTAGCTCTTGCAGCAGTTCCCTCTGGTCACATGCTTCAAAGGTTGCAGGATTCCACCATCGAATAGAAAAGAAAACCAATCCTGAAAAGAAAACAAAACCATTGCATTAAAAGCTTAATATTTGACAAGTCTATCACAAATCCAAGCCAAAATGGAAGCAGAGTAAGAAACATAAAGTTGAGGAGTCTATCAGAAGTCCATTCCAATTGTAGCGTCTCTAATAATGTGATGTCTATCTAGAAGTTCAAGTTGTTGCATGGATAAACAAGTGTTAAAATAATATTTTCATAATGTACAGGATAAAATATATTAATTGAATATACATATTTAGGGGCATATTCTTGGATGAAGACTCATAAATGGTTTTTATATCTGGCAGATATTACATAATTCAAGCATGGATAAAGAAATCCTCGATATGCACTAATACAAATTTCTTAATAAGAACACGTTCTGGCTTTCCTTACAGAATTTAATCATGAATTGAGTTCTACACAGATAGAATATTAAATATTCCACAAAATTATCCAAACTTTTCAAATCAAAGTTTCTGGGTTGGAAACCTTATTTTTCTGTTATTTCTCTGAAAATCTAGCAAAAGTTGTCTACTACTACTAAACTATTGATTTCCATGTCTAGCATGAAGCTATTGAATACTGATTTTACTTCAAACATCAATATGCATCTAGGAGGATCTATCTAGGTGCAGAAAAACTAGGAGTTAAACCAACCCCAATACTATTCCAGAATCTTTCTAATATTGAATGGAGAAAACATGAAGAAAACATAATTTGAACGCAAAGCATGTAAAATACTCTTTATTAGAGATGTTCCACACAAAATTACTTAGTGCACGCTCTGCAGATAACACATACAGACCCTTTTTCTATTCGCAGTCATTCTCAATATTTGACCACGGAAAACACTAGTTCATGGTAGAAGGCTAAGGTTTTCCAAAACATTATTATCTTGTTTAAAAAGGAGAGGAGTAATTAAAAATGCAATCATTACCAAGTAAAAGATGGATCAGAATGCTCAAATAAATTATAAAACATAGATCAAACATTCAACATATAGTTAAACATTCTCTAAAAACATACATCAAACATTCTCCAAAAACATACATCAAACATTCTCCCAAACATTCTAATTTGAACAAGCATTCTAATGATATAGATAAACATTCAACACATATTGTTCTTCCATTTCAAAGAAGATAAAAACACACTTCTTGTAGGGTAGTGGTAATGCCAAAACCAAACCCGTAGTGGTGACGCCAAAACCAACAACACAAACGAACCCAAATCGGCCAAAGGAACCCTACCAAAACCACAAAGCACAAACAAATGCTCAATACAATAACAATATCAGTAAAAGCAAAAGAAAATGGAAGAGAAAGAATGAGCGCACAACTTCAAAGAAAACGGAGCACGAACGAACTTGAAATCGAAAATAGAACCGTTCAAATCGAAGCTCTCGAAAATGCGAACAAGAGGAAGTAAAATAGAGTAGAATGAGGTGCAAATGGAGGTCGAAAAGTGAAGGAGAAGACGTCGGAACAGTGCCAGGGAGACTATGCGAGCAGCGGAGAAGAAGAAAAGTGAAGAAAAAAGGCGCGTTTGAAATAAAATAGAAGCACCACGTCGGTTACAAAGCCCAAAACCGACGTGGTGTGTGCCCTAATTTCAACTTTTTTCCCCAATTTTTCCCAATTTGTCATACAGCATGCACCACGTCGGTTATGTGTCCGTAGCCGACGTAGTGGACAACAATCCCACGTCGGTGATGTCCTCTTAACCGATGTGGGATTTACGCGCCTCTTGGAACTTTTAAAAGTTTGAATTTTTCTTTTTTATAAATAGGTAAATGACGGTTGTTCGTGCCAACCGACGTGGAATTATTCATTTATTTACAAAAATACCACCGCATATTCTGACTACATCATTTACCTCTTTAACCGTCATAAAAGGGAGATGTTAAAGCCTATTTTTTTACTAGTGAATTTTTTTGAACTTTTTAGTGAATTTTACATAATTTTTTTAACAATTTTATCTAAATTATTTTTGGATCCACGAGTTAGTATGTCAAAATTGTGGACTTGAAATGAATCAATGATTTGTAAAATGTCTAATTTTATAGATTGGAAAATCTAATAAAAAAAAATAGAGGTGCGCCATATTTTTAAGGAGAGCTGTTGTGACAAAAACCAACACACAAATGGTATAGAAGTAGTAATATTATAAAAATAATATATAATTAACAGTCAAGCTATAACCGAATGGAATATATATTAATTATTTGCCAACATATTTTTTTAATATATTATTAAACATTTTGACAGATGTTAATAGGAGTCAAGCGGGTTATGGTCCCCTAATTTTTAAAAATTATATATATATATATATATATATATATATATATATATAAACTTATTTTGAAATATTAATAAATCATACAAATATTTATTTTTTAAATTTTATAACCCAAATATATTTTTTGAAGCATTATATATTAAAAAAATATACTCTGACACATATAAAAAATATATACTCATTTTCGAATTTATTTTAATAATATACTAATATATATTAGTACTTTATATTAAAATATATAATAAATATATTTAAAATATTATATATATTAATAGTGAAGTTGTTGTATTTTATTAATAAGATCTCCCTGGATTAAGTTAACCATAGGAAGAGTTTACTGTATAAAAGGAGAAGAAAGGAGGTAGCTATCTGGTTCTTACGTCTTTCATTCCAAAGGTAAAGTGCTACCACTTCTCTCTCAGCTGGGGTTTCATCTGAGTGTAAACATGTATCACATATGTCTACATATGAATGAAATTAAAATCTGCAAGTTATATTATGTATACATTTTATATTTGTGAAAATCCTACTCTTGCTTTATACTAAATAAAAGTGGCCAAATACCACTCATCTCGTATCAAAGACTCTTTGCAAACTTCAAAAGAATTATGTTTTTCTTATTTAGTTTATTGACAAATTTTCTTGTCTAGGTTGAACACAGATATGGACACTGTAATATCTACCATATTACTGCTCCTCCTGTGTGCATGCATCCTCATGCATTGCCTTCGTTTCCTTCATGCAAGAAGCAGAAAGAACTTTCCACCAGGACCTTCCCTTATTATAATCACAGACTCGGTTGAACGGTTGAAAAGTGAAGATCTACTTTTTCGGCACAAGCTTTTTAAAGATAATTTTCGGTGACATATTATTGTTGACAATTGTGTTGACAATTGTGAAACAGTGAAATACGGTGGCTTTGAAATAATGTACGCATTCATCCCTATAAATAAGGGCTTCTCTTCATTCATTCTGTACAGTACAAAACCATTCAAGAGCATTCTAATAGCTCATAGTGTTAAGAGAAAAATATATAGAGTTTCTCCTATTTTATATAGGAAGAATAGTGTTCTCCTATTATCAAAAGAGAGTGTTATAATTTTCTTTGAAGTAGAGAGAAGTTGTATTTTTCTGATCTTTCATTTAGTGAAATTCTTCCACAAAACTATAGTGTTCAGTTCCTATTAATTTTTTTTTTCTTCTTCAATATTTAGCTGTGATATTCTTTCTGCAACCCCTTTACTAACATGAACTGTACAAGAGGCCACAGCAGACAATGGCCAAGCTTGCTGAGATCTATGGCCCAATAATGCGCATCAAATTAGGCCAAGCAACCACCATAGTAATCTCTTCACCAAACGCAGCCAAAGAGATTCTCCAAACCCACGACACATTATTCTCAGACAGAACAAACCCCGACATCACAACAGCCTACAACCACAACCGTTACAGCTTGGTCTTTCTCCCTGTCTCACCCCTTTGGCAAGAACTAAGAAAAATATGCCACAACCATTTGTTTTCAACCAAAACCCTTGACGCTAGCCAAGACCTTAGACGGACAAAACTGCAGGAATTCCTCACAGATATCCGCCAAAGAAGCCTCAAGGGTGAAGTAGTGGATATTGGGAGAGCGGCTTTCAAGGCTTGCATTAACTTTTTGTCGTACACGTTTGTGTCGCGCGATTTTGTTCCTTCTGTAGGTAATGGTGAGTACAGGCACATAGCGGGGACTCTCTTGAAAGCAACTGGGACTCCGAACTTAGTGGATTATTTCCCCCTGCTGAGGGTGTTTGATCCACAAGGCATCAGAAGACACACAACCAATTACATAGATAAACTGTTCGTTGTGTTGGATACCTTGATCGACGAACGAATGAAGCTGAGGGCAGCGAAACTTGACATCACAAACAATGACATGCTAGATGTTTTGTTGGACATTTCCGAAGGGAATAGCGAGAAGATAAATAAGAAACAGATCAAACATCTATTCCTTGTATGTGTATTTCTTTATCAAATATCTATTCTGTTTTGTTTCATTATCATGTGATCATTGTAGATACTTAATAGGATTTGCTGGTTGCGGGAACTGATACAACAGCATATGGATTAGAAAGGTCAATGAGTGAACTGATGCACAGCCCTGAGGCTATGTCAAAGAAGGAGTTGGAGGAAACCGTTGGAATAGGTAACCCAGTTGAGGAATCAGACATTGTAAGACTTCCGTATTTGCAAGCAGTGATAAAAGAGAGTCTGCGTATGCATCCACCAGCACCACTTTTGCTTCCAAGAAGAGCCAAAATAGATGTTGAAGTTTGTGGGTACACTGTTCCACAGGGTACCCAAGTGCTCATCAACGAGTGGGCCATTGGAAGGAACCCAAAGATATGGGATAATGCAAATGTTTTCTCACCAGAAAGATTTTTGGGGTCTGACATTAACGTAAAGGGTCGAAATTTTAAGCTCACTCCGTTTGGAAGTGGGCGACGTATATGCCCTGGCTCTCCACTTGCTGCGAGGATGTTGCAGTTGATGTTGGGATCTTTGATAAACTGTTTTGATTGGGATCTTGAAAACCAGATGGAGGCTAAAGATATGGACTTGGATCAACCCCTGCGAGCGATTCCTGTTATCATAAATACCAACTAAATTTTAATGCCTTAGTCTACATTCTGGTTTCTTCTTCATTTCTTTCTGGTTTCTTCTTCATTTCTATGTTCTAGTTGTTCCGGAATTATGGGATATATTAAGAAGATAAATAAGCAGGCTTTGAAGATCATGATCATCCTTGTCTTGATGCAAAATTTGGAACAAGTGGCATTATATTTTACACATGTACAATTTTTTACTAATCACGGGTTTAATAAAAAAAATTACAGAAATATATTGATTTTAAATTATTTATAAATGATGCATGAGTCCTGTTTTGGAAAGAAATTAGAAAAGTCATAATCTCATCCACGACTTTACAACTATTTTTTTTTTATTAAAAAACACAAATTTAGTGAATCGATGCAAATTTTTAATTTTTTTTAAACGAAAACAAATTATTGCTTCATTCACGATTTTAGAATGATATTTAAAAAAAAATAAAAATTAAGGCTTCAATTGTCTTCTCCATCAAACTCCAAACCTACCGCACTCCTCAATCATGCTTTTGTCTCGTCCTGTTTTTGGGAGACAGTGGCTCCTCTAACTTATGATTCTTTCACACTTACTTAATTGAACTCACAAGTTACCTGTACACTCTTCTATTTTTCTAATGAATTTTCTAAAATATATTGTAAAAAGCTCGTGAGGAGTACTGATGAAATTTGTAGAATACATATAGAAAGGAAACACCCCTCTTTTGTTGCGTGAGGGCTGATGAGCTCATGTGTAATAAATACAAAGCACAAATGAATGAAATTTAAGACGAATAATCTTTTATATATTCACCACTTATGTATAATTTATAAAAAAAATTCCAAAGTTGTGAATAAAACTATAACTTCAAATTTTCTTTTAAATAAACAAAGGTGGAACGACTAAAGTCGATCAAAAGTAAGTTGACCAGTATGTTCAGAATGAAAAGTTGAAAATAATAATTACATTATTTTATTAATATTTTATTAGTATTTTATTAATAGTAAAATTAAAATCGAACATGTACTTAAATAATTAAGTCAATTGGTTTTAATCTATTAAAATTAACAAATTTATGTAAGATTTATCTCCATTTATCTTTGGACAATTAATTTGAAAAAAATTATAATTCATTTATAAACAATGAAATAAGCTTTACAAGCTAGAAAAAACACTTTTTGAAGTTAGTTTACTAAATCAATGACTTTATGATAATAGATTAAATCAATGATTTTATGATAATAGATGGAATAAATCACATCGTGGATCACCTTTTTATATGTTTCATTTTCATCTTGTGGTGCAACTTATCTAAAGGATTTTATTTATTTTTATATCTTTTTGGTGTATTTGATTTGACTAGGATTGTCAAATGTGTTTTTTGTGATAGAGTTTTACATGTCCTGATAGAAATTTTTGAAAGGTTCTTGTATTCTTTTTTTATTAACAATAAAAAATATATTAAATAGAAATACGTAAGGGATATTTCAATACTAATACACTAAATAAAGATAAAATTAAGAATGTAATGATTTAAATGTAAACAACACCAAAACTATAGAATTCTGAATTTGTTATATAATCTCCACACCTTACTATAATGCAAGAAAACTACAAAACTAAAGAATTTCACTAGTGTAAAACCATCCAAATACAACACGAACCAATTGAAAGCTACTCCTAGGTTGTAGTTTAGAGTTGGTTGGAAAGTCTCCATGCTTGATGGGTGGATTCAATGTCCATATTATGAAGCCTTAAGAGTTGGAAACTTCTTCATCCTAGATAACTCCAATAGATTTCAAGTGTAATATTCAAAATGGTTATAGTAGCCAAAATCTTGCTCTATATGTTGTATTTTCTTGTTTTCTTTAGAGGTTATTATAAAACTTGGAAGTGAATATTACTCTGCTTGAAGGATGAACCTCACAATCGATGTAAAATAGGTTTATTACATCGGTTTAAAGGGTAATCGATGTAATATATTTTTATTTATTTACAAAATTGTTACCTTATTTTTTTTTATAACGATTCCCTTTTGACCGATGTCCTATTCTGTTGTAAAATCTCATTTTTCTACTAATGAATATTCTTCTCACATCGTTCAAATTTTCTTACTCCAACCACTCGAACATTAGAAACTTTGGATTGTTTATGATGTTTTAGCTAAACTCATGTAGGTACACACACCTATCCGATCTTGGTTGTCAGCGAACCACCTTTCTAGATGGCCATTTTCTGCAATATCATCCTCAACTTCACGTATTCTAGTGCCTCTAGATGATCTAAACCTTTTCTTTGGTGTTGTAGAGATTGACATGACTAGTGTGTGTAACTTTTGGCCAAGACACAATGTTTTTAGCCCTGGGTGGTTTTTTTAAGAGATGTATGATAGAATGTATGCAGAGCAAGTTCATATAGGTACGGAGAATTCATACAGATTCATCCATTTATTATGCAGTTAATAGAAAGCAAAATTCGGTAAAATTTAGATGGGGAGTTATACCAATTCAATAAATTGGGAAATGTCAGAACTTAAATTTTCAACTTGTGTGGTATGCTTTTCATTGTTCTTTTTTACGTCCAATTGATTATTGAGACGAGGCGTGTTTAGTGTACATGATGCTGCTCAGGTAATTTTCATGCCTCCAAACTTTCAATCAATATAATCCTATGCCTACTTAATGACATAATCAAATACAATTTTATGCCTTAACCTCAGTTGCACATTAATTGTTAGATTACACAAATAATCTTGTATTAAAACACCCGATTGACCAGATTAAATTGATGTGACAATGACACTAATAGCTAATTGAAATCTGAAATCAATTAATTTATTTTGAGCATAGAATGTAATCACACTTGAATTTAATTTATTCAATGGTTAAGAGATATTTATCAAATCAATAATTCCTAATTCAATCCTCAGATTTAAATCTATCTTTAGCCAGTGATTTAGTGAATAAATCTGTCAATTGTTTTTCGTTTCAACAAATTAAATTTCACAGTCACCATTGCTTGCATGATCTTTGAAAAAGCGATGTTTAGTTTCAATATGTTTAGTTTTGGAATGTTGCACTAGACTTTTAGTTAGATTAATTTCACTAGTATTATCAAACATAAAGCTTTAGACCATAATCACTTAGCTATTGTTTCAACCAAGGAACTTGTGCACAACAACATCTATCAACAATGTATTCTGCCTCTGTAGTAGACAGTGCTACACATGATTACTTCTTGATGTGCCATGAAATTAGACTTGATCCAAGCAAATAACAGGTTCCACTTGTACTCTTCATATCTAATTTGCAGCCTACAAAGTCAAAATCAGAATAACCAACTAAATTTAGTGAAACCTCACTTGGATACCACAGTCCAACATTGACAATTCCCTTCAAGTATTTCAAGATTTTATTGGCTACATTTAATGTGATTCCTTTGGGTTGGATTGATCTTACACATAGACACACATTGAAAATTATGTCTAGTATGTTGGCTGTTAAGTGGAGAAGAGATCCAATTAACCCTCTTTATTTAGTTTGTTCAACAATCACTTCCTTTTCATCAGCATCCAAAAAGAAGCTAGTTGAAATGGGTGAATATCATCAACATACACTTGAACAAGTATAATATCATTATTAGCCCTTCTAACTAAGAGAGTTTTGTCTACTTTTCCTCTTTCATAGTTCTTTGATAGTAGAAAATTACTTATCCTCTCATACCATTGTCTTGGAACATGCTTTAGTCTATACAAAGCTTTCTTGAGCTTGTACACATGTCCGAGAAACTTATGATCGTCAAAGCCTGGGGGTTGTGTTACATGTACTTCCTCATTTATAAATCCATTCAAGAATGCAGTTTTCACATCCACTTGGAACAATTTAAATCCATACAAGCAGACATATGCAAGTAACAACTTCTAGTCTAACAACAAAAGCATATGTTTCATATATCAATTCCTTCTTCCTGGTTATACACCGTTTTGCTACTAGCCTAGCTTTATTCCTAACAATGATACCTTGTTCATCCATTTTATTTTGAACACCCATTTAGTACCAATGGCATTTATTTCATTTGTTCTAGGGACTAAAATCCACACATCATTCCTAGTAAACTAGTTCAATTCATCTTGCATAGCGTTAATCCAATTAGCATCACTTAAAACATCAAAAACATTTTTGGGTTCAAGCTATGAAACAAATGCCATATGCTCACAAAACAAGTTCAAGGATTTTCTAGTTGATACTCTCTTGTCAATCTATCTTATGATGTTATCTAGTGATAGGTTCATTGGCACACTCTATTCCCTAGGCAAGTCAATATTTCTAGTAGGTGCTTCAGCAACTTTACCTTCCTACAACTCTGCAACACTTCTGTCTTCACTGCACTAATTTGCATCAGGCCTTTGCCTTTGGAATTCAACGATATCATCATCACTTGCACCTGTCTTAAAGTCTCCTCCAGTTCTTGGTTAGTCTCATAAAAAACAATATGGACAGATTCCTCAGTCAACATAGTTCTCTTTTATACTCCCCATATGCATGACTATGAGATGAGTAACCTAAGAAGATAACTTCATATGCCTTAACATCAAACTTGCCTAGATTTTCTTTTCCATTGTTTACTATAAAGCATTTGTAGCTAAAAACCTTGAAATGACAGATGTTTGGTTTTCTTCTTTTGAAAAATCATAAGGGATTTTCTTTAAAAGTGGCCTTATCAAAACTCTATTTAAAAAATAACATGTAGTTTTGACTGTATCAGCCTAAAAATATTTAGGAAGATTAGTTTCATTAAGTAAAGTTCTTTCCAATTCTTTCAAAGATCTATTTTTCCTCTCAACTACTCCATTTTGTTATGGAGTTCTAGGAGCTAAAAAAGGGTTCTTTATCCCAATTTTTTCACAAAATTTCTCAAATCTTTTCATCTTGGAACTCACACCCATGATTAGTTTTAATAGCAGCAATGTAACTGCTTTTCTCGTTTTGTAAAACCTTGGCAAGTTTCTTAAAGACATTGAAAGCATCATCGTTGAATACTATGAAAAGTGTCCATGTATATCTAAAAAAGTCATCTACAATGACTAAGCCATAGTAGTTGCCTCTTAGACTCGTGGTTCTAGAAGGTGCAAACAAGTCCATATGAAGCAGCTCAAGGGGCCTTCAAGTGGAAAAAAAATTATTTTTAAATGAATGTTTGATTTGTTTCTCCTTTTGGAAAGCTTTAAAGACTCAATCATTCTCAAACTTGAGACTAATCAGTCCAACAACTAGGTTTTAAATACAAATTTATTCAAGTGATGCATATGGATGTGTGTCATGCGTCTATGCCAAAACCAAGATTCTTTATTTTTGGACAACAAACAATTTAAATTAGAATTGATGCAAGAAATGCTTAACATAGAGACATTATTCATCCTTTTACCAACCAATACAATTTTCCTTGAGGTTGAATCAAATATGAGACATAGATTAGGTTCAAAGGTGACTTTGAAACCTTTATCATACACCTAGCTGATACTAAGTAGGTTGTGTTTCAACCTCTCCACAAGTAATACATCTTTGATGATCAATGAGTCCTTCTCGCCAGTGTCTTCACTGTCTAGGATTTTACCTCGGTTATTGTCTCCATAAGTAACACATCCACCATGTTTCTAGGTTATGTTAACAAGCTTTGAAGCATCTATAGTCATGTGATTTGAGTAGCCACTATCCAAATTCCATAGTTGCTTCTTGATTGTCATGTCAATACCCAATTTCGTTCCGGTGAAATAATAATTTTTTTTGTTTGAAAAAAATAACCATTTAATTAAAAAAAATAAAGTTTTTACAAAATCTAAAAAATAAAAGAAGTAAAAAAGTGTTATAAAATTAATTTTTAAATAATGATAAAAAATGTTTTTTTATATATATAAATATATGATTGTGTTTTTAAGTATTTAGTTTAGAAAAATTTGAATGTGACCCATTAAGATTAAAAAGTAATAAAATATACATATATATCAAAGAGAAAAAGTGGGAAAGGAGATACCTTTTTGATATTTTTGATATCTTACTTTTGGGGCTCACGTCATGAACATTCACGGGACCCCTTTTTCTTCCTTCAGACGTATAAATGGGACCGACCACGGAGGCACAAAGAGGGAGAAAAAGGCTACTCACCTCAAGTGAAGGACGGAGGATTTTATTCAGTTTAAAATAAAACAGAAAAGAGTTTTTGTTGATGAGGGTACCGAATCATTGGCAATTGTATAAAAAGAGAAAAATCAAGAATTACGGGGTTACGCGTTTACTGGAGAGATACAAGTTCATTTTCCTACATCACACAAATTCTCAGTTTTCATACATACTGGACTCAGCAGAGATAGATACATTTCATACAATTACAGATACATCTTTGAATCAAGAAGGAATTGTCTCAATTATACATTCCAAAGGAGAAAGATTCAAGAAAATTATACATTCCAGAGGAGAAAGATTCAAGAAGATTATACATTCCAGAAAAGATAGATTGAAGAAGATTATACATTCTAGAAAAGAAAGATTGAAGAAGTTGTTATACGAGAGAAGCAAATTGGAAATAGGATCTTCATCTGGGTATGAGTCTTAATACCTCGATATGAGTATACACTGATAATGTTCGCTTCTGTAGGCTTGTACTTGCTTCATGATTGTTCTGTACTATTTGAACCTATGATATACGAAATGTTAAAATTATTTTGCGTAATAAATGAAATTGAGTGATTTATAGGATTAGGTCTTATCTAAGATTGCTGACCCCAGTCACTGTCTTCAATTTGAAACCTTTTTCTTGCACATTCTCCTCTCTTATAGAATCAAACCCAAAAAAATTCATAATCCATTTCTCAATCTTCGAAACTCATTCAAAATGTTATGTATATTGTTACGATGAGGGCCATGTCAAGTTTGCGGGTAAACTCTCAATTCGTATAGAAACCCAAAAACATTCAAAAACCAATTTGCAAAATCTTCGAAATCCCAAATTTTTCACTTACATCAACTCTATGTTTCCATATCGTTCCCCGCCGCCGGCCTTGATTGTCGCAGCCACCTTTATCGCCATCACAGTCCATGATGGCCACCAACACTCGCCACTAATCACCGCACCAACCCACACTTCTTCGCCCCAACCTAATTTAATTTAGGGCAACCAAATCTTCTTCTAGCACCTAGCCATGAGTCGCGCACCGCCGCTCTTAAGGTTGTTCCCGCCACTCGCCACTTGAGGTTTTTTGCTGACCTCATACACCACCGCACCTCGCCACCGGAATTCGTGACTGTCGCCGGCCTTGACTGTCGCGACGGTACCTATCTCACGTACTTCCATTCATCCCCCCTGATCAATGCCCTCCATTCCTCTCTCATCTCTTAAGGTCAAGCACTGCCACTCATCTTCACCTCCACACTAACAGAGAAATCGACAAACTGCACCCTCCGCTGTGGCTTATGTGAGTAGCATTCTCGCAGATTGATGCTCCTAATCGCCATCCTCAGGTAGTCATTTCTCCTCTCTCCACCATGACCCACAACTTCATTCCAAAGATCACAACCTCCTTGAGCCACCATGAACGTCGCCATGGCGCAGCAACACCGCCATGTGAGCAGCCCCATGCTCTCGGTCAACCTCTGCTTCCGACGATGCTCCAAGTCGCCATCATCACCCTCCTTGGAGTGGTGCTCCTCGCCGCCATTGAGGAGTAAGAAGTCTTCAAAAAGGAGAAGGAAGGGTGGAGCTACGTTTTTGGCCATTGTTCTTGTTGAAAGTGATGATGGAGAAGAGAAGGATGACGGCGGCAAAAGAGGGAAATTGTGTTTGATCAACCGCGCGGATTGTACAATCTGAAATGTATTTATTTTTTAATTATATTGTGATTTGTGTAATCCGCGAGAGAAAAATAAATAAATTGTAGTTACAATCAATGAAGATTATTTTCATCTTTTTCTCAAGGTTAAAATGACGTTAAATTTATGGAGGTGCAAAAAGAATCAATCGGCATTGTAAATGGAAAAGGGGAGAGAACTAGGGTTGAGAAGTTGTGCTTAGCTTGTTTTTCTGACCCAGAGGCTTTTTGCACCACTTAGTTTGTTATATAGCATCCTCACGTTAGAAATAGAGTTTTGGGCTTGAGGTTGGGCCTCTTGGTGGTTGTTTGCACCCCTAATCTTCATGATTGGACTCCTCCATGTTTTCTGTCTAACAATTAAAAGAAAAAAGTTTTAGTAATAATCATATATTTAATTTTTATTTACAATAATAGAATTTTCAATTAAATCTTCAAATGACCGTCACGTCATACGAAATTCTTTTTTTAAATAATTTCGATTAAATATCCCAAATGACCGCAAGCATCATGCGAAATTTAAATCGAAAAATATTTCGTTTAGATCATCAAAGGACTGTACGCTTTAAGCGATATCAAAAATGAAATTTCATATTCAAAAAATTCCAAAAATATAAAAATTTCCAAATATCAAATTCTCAAGATAACTCAATTTTCTTCTAGAACTACATGAGCCATGATTTTCTATCACGAATAGAAATATGTAGGAGCAAGGTCAATTCTTGTCAGGTCCTTTAATTTAAAAATTATTATTTTGTTCGTAATTGCATTTTACTTATATTTTTGGGAAAAATAAATATTTTATAAAACACATTTGATTTTGCTCATTTGATTAAAGGTATTGTCTTAGGACAGGTGCTATGGTGTGCTTATACCTTCTCGACGTGTAACCGACTCTCGAGCTCATCTGTAGTTCGCAGATCTTTCCTTATTCTTTTCTTGGTTTTCCATAATTTTTCATAATAAACTATGGTGGCGACTCCATCTCTTTCTTTTCAGCCCACTATTAAATTTGGGTCCAACACTGTTAATAGTATCCATAGGCACCCACTTAACTAGTTCATTTGAAACATCAAACTTTCTAATATTACAGTTCCAAATAGAATGGTCTTTTCTCATTAATAGAAGCAAGTTACAAAAGGTGAAGTTTACCTTTTACTATATTTAAAAAAGTTGTTAAACTTTTTTTGCTTTCTATGAGAACCAAATTGATAACCAATGTTAGCTTTATTAAAAACACAATTTTGAGAACCTAAAATGACATTTAAGTTTGCAGTTCCCAAGGAAATTTTAGAAGTAGTCTTAAAACTGTATTTCACTTTCTCTTGCAAAACTTCAGAGTTCTTACAGTTAGCCGACTTACACAATTCATCCTCATTGTAAGAAGTAGTTTATAAATCATTTCTATGTCATCAAAATCAATTTTAACAGTTAGCAATTCTTCTTCCGGTGAGTTGATTTTGTTTTCCATCCAATTGTTTAAACCTTTTAATTGATTGTTTGATAAAGCCAATATTTTTACTTCTTCATGAATTTCTTTAAATGTTTGAAGCAATGTATTGTAATTCTCATTATTCATAGAGATGTTGGAGTTTACACTGTTGGCCTCAGATTGATGTTTAGCCATCAAGCACATGTTTGTTTCTTCATCCTCCTTTGAAGAACAGTTGGAAGATCCGCCATTGTCTTCCTAAACAATGTAGGGTTGTTTTGCCTTTCCATTCTTGATGTTTTTTTTTCTCCTGGTCTGTCTCCTTGTTCACTAGATTTGGACATTTAACCTTGATATGTCCTTGCTTTCCACAGCTAAAACAAGTGAAATTAGTGAAACCATAATCAATTTTTCCACTGTACCTTTTAGCTTGTTGGTTCTTTTCTTGTCCTCTCTTTTTTAAAAATTTGTTGAATCTTTTGGTCAGCATGTCGAGGACCTTAGCATCACTGCATTCGCTGGAGCCATTTTCACTGTTGTCTTCATTTTGAGAAGCTCTCCTTTTTTGGGCTAACTTTGTTTAGGAGTGAATTTGACTTTACATTTGCAATCTAGACATATTGCTTCAACTCAGGTTGCCTAAATGGAGGAAAATAACATGCAATGAAAATACTATGCAAAAGAATCACTATTGTTCCAACAAAGAAACTATTATGCAATAAAAACGACAGATAAATGTTCTATTTTGGAAAAAAAATATTGTTCCAAATAAATAACACAGTATACAAAAGCAATGAAATTGAAGAAAGCAAGCAAGTAAGATTCAAGATATTATAACTCAAATGAACTATAAATCCAACAAATAACATATAGACATTCCTTGAAAAAAGTTATTTTTGATATGCAAAAATAACTTTTTTCGAGGAATGTCTATATGTTATTTGTTGGATTTATAGTTCATCTAAGTTATATATATATATAGAGAGAGGACTTCAATTTTTGGAAAAAAGTCCAAAATGGAGAAGAACATGCAATGAAAGAGCTGAAAAAACATATAAAAAAATTGTTGTTCCAACATATAAAACACTAAAAGAATGTGGTAATAGTGGATAAAAAAACTATACAAAAAGTGAAATTGAAGAAAATAATAACAAATAAAACATGTAAGAATATAAAATATACCATGAAAAAAACATGACCTTGAACAAACTTCGTTAATGGATGACCAAAATTGAGGAAAAGAACATACAATGGATGAGTAGAAAAGATATTTCAAAAGAAAAATTATTGTTTTAACGTATAAAACACTAAAAAAATGTAGTAAGAGTTGATAAAACATTATACAATAAATGAAATGAAAGAAAAAAAATAACAAAATAAAACAATATCTATAAATATACCTTGAAACAAGTTGACCTTGGACAAACTTTATTAACTAGGATGGCCAAAATGGAGGAAAGAACATGCAATGTAAGAGTAGAAAAGACATTTAAAAAGAAAAAATTATTCACTAAAAAAAATGCTCGAATAGCGTCAAATTTTTTGCGTGGGCCAAACGACGCACACAAAAAGCGTCGGTCGAAGCGAGGGTTTTTGAAGTCAAAATTAAAGCATTGATTTAACCCACTCTCACAACGTTTTTTTTTTTTTTAAATTGCGTGGGTTTGGCCTTTTCGTTGGCCCAACCCACACTAGATTTGCTTTCTGTTGCATGGGCTTGACCCACGCAAGTGTATTAGCGACGGCCAAGCAGTCGCAAATACCTTCCTGGTTTGCAACGGCCTGGCCTGTGCTAATATCTTTGCATCAAATTAGTGACAGCCAAACCATGTCAACTACCTTATGTTTTGTGATGGCTTAGCTCACGTTAAGTAGTTTACATGGGTTTGACCCACGCAATAGGCTACATAATTAGTGTGGGTTAGGCCCACTCAAGTTGCGACAGATTAGCAACCGCCTTATTGTCGCTTTTTGCGTCCAGTTCGCAGCTCACGTTAATTTCAATTTGCTTTCAAGGTTTTAGGGTCCGTTGCATAGCCATCGCTTATCCCACTCAATAACGTGAGTTTTTATATAGTTGTGTGGGTTTTTGGCCCACGCTAAAGATAGTGTTTTTTGTAGTGATTGTTCCAACATATAAAACACTATAAAAATACAATAATAGAGGATATACAATGACTTTCTTATTTTTTTGTGTTGTAACCGTAAAAGCCAAATAATGAATGGAAGAGGTAGTAAAACTATAGATGATTGAAGATATTTTTGTATAATTGTATAATTCATTTTGATTGATTTGTTCCTATTTCATGTTACCATGAAATGTGAACTACGTAAGCTTCCAATGGATTTTTGTTTGAGTGAAGAATTCTTCAACAAAAGAAATAGATAAAATAGCAATCCTGCACATGAGGAAAATCCTCAAATTAAACATATAAAGATGTTGGCTTTACTTTTTGGATAAACATCTATTATATTTGAAAAATGAAGCCTCATTGACAAACAGGTTTTTTTTAATCATGCATTCTATGTTGTTGCTATTAAGAGACCTTTTGCTTTAGCATATAATTTAAATTGCACTATGAATACATATATGGTATTAGAAGTATAAATATGGATTGAGAAAAGAGAAAAAGGTTGCTCCCATCAAATAGTTATTTATAAAAGTATACTCAATGAATGAACCTAACCTTACACCTTGTTCAATGAGAAAGGCTAAAATACATGTAGTGTAGAATATCCATAATGATGAAATAGTAAAAAATAAGGTAACTCTTTTATAAACCCATTCACTTTGTTTTCTATAACCAAAAGAGAAAGATATGGGATGAATGAAGAAGAAGCATGACAAGACGTGAGTTACAACATGTGCGAAAAAAAATGTTTCTTTAAATTTTGTAATTTGAAATCTTGAAATCACAACCCTAAACCCAAAATATCTAAATTTGTTCTTGGAAGTACAAAACTTACCTCTTTTGATTTGTGTTTCAATCAAACACCATCTATGATCGTCCAAGAAGACACCATTAACAACATCTTCAAGAAGACACCTTTAACACCATAATAGGTTAATAATAGTCTCGGTCAATATGATTAATTTAAATATTTTGCACAAAATACACGGGGTTAAATTCTTGAACCTTAGATGTTGCCGCTTATGGTGAGTGTTCCAAGCAAAGAGCATCCGTAATCATCCAAGAATACACCTTTGGCAATAATGTATGTTGATAAGATTAAGTTAAATACTTTGCAAAACATATATACGATTAAATTTTTAAACCTCAGATGTTGCCACTTTTGGTGATTGTTCCAAGCAAAGAACATCTCTAAGATCACACCTTTAACACTGTAGAAGGACAATAATATCTGTTAATATGATTAAGCTAAATATTTTGCAAAAAATATATACTATTAAAGTTTGAAACCTCAAATCTTACCTCGTTGCAGTCGCATATATCTTCGGTCTTCCTGTAATGCCTTAAATGTGAGAGACCAGAGACTTGTGTAGAGGAGAGAGGCGAGATTAGGGTTTGAAATATGAGAGGAAGAAAATGAGAAAGACCTGAGAAAGAAGCGAGGTTGAGGAAGAAATGAGAGACGGTGTATGGTAGAGATTGATGCGAGATTATGGTGTTTCAAGACCATAAGAGGAGAATGAGAGAGAAGTGAGATTATGTAGAGAGAGATGTGTGATTAGGATTTGAAATATAAGAAGAAGAGAATGAGATAGTCCCAAAAGAAGCGAGATTGACAAGGAAGTTTGAAATGTAAGATCCAAATGTCACAAAGATGGTCCCACGATTTTATATCCAGCTAAAGACACGTGTCCACTTTCTTTCTCTAATTAAATTTGAACATTTTTTATTTTAATTTTTTTTAAAGTGTGAGGGAGACCCATATTTGTTTTATTTGTAGATATTATAGATATTGTTAAAGATTATCTCTCGATAAAGGTGCTTAAAACACCTACAAATAAACTCTTAAATACTATTTTAATCGATCGTTCTTTTCTTTTTTTCTTCTTAAGTTTGACTCAATCTTCTTATATTTGACTTAATCAATTCATTAATAACTCACTTAAGTCTTCACATGATTGATGTTCAAAACAGCTAATTTTATTTTTAAATTTGATTCCCTAATAAATACCTTCAAAATTAATAAAAATAACAAAGTTAAATTAGAATAGAAATAAAAATTAAATATAAATTTAAAGAATACTTTATTTAAAACTACATTAAAATGATCACAATTAAAGTTCAAAGTATAAAATGTTAAGTAATTACAATATTCTAAATATAATTTTTTAATTTATAAAATATGTTAAAAGATGCTTTTATAATTTTGTAATGTAATATACTGTTGTCTCTTAATTTAAATTTTATTTTTTTATAATTCCGTACTAATTTACTGTTTATAACATATTAAAAATTATTTTATTATTAGTAGTTTGACCTATCCAGTAAAATTTCAACATGTGTAAACAACAAACTAATTTTTTCATTAATTTACTTTCTTTTAACTAAATGAATAATCGTAAATTAATATCTTTGTAGTTTGTCATTTTTTTTAATTTTTTTTATGTAACATATATATATATATATATATATATATATATATATATATACACTTAACTATACAAATATTTTCTAAATCATTAAATTATTAGAATACTGTACCATATTTACTTTCTTTAAATAATAAAAAAATTAGTATTTATTTTATTTTTTATTTTAGAACATGCCGAAGCTGGTTAAGTATTAAAAATATCAATTTATAGCAAGCCAGCAAGCTAACATTTGGTGTATCTTTTACCCTTTTCTTTAAGTTATCCTGTGTGTAACAACCACACTTATCTAAGGGACGGAATTTTTTTGAGACAGAGAAAGATGAATTTTGAAGTGGTGAGAAATTTTTAGTTCAACATTTATGAAGTTAAGCAATATAGATTGATGAAGAATATTATAACTCAGTAAAACTCACCATTTTAATGGTTCCTTCTTTCTTTTTCTTTTACAGTGTGTTTGCATCTGTAGTTCGACTGTAGTAAGAGACGGATTTATGGGATGTGTATGAGTTTGTTTCTACTAATTTGAAAGGAAATGCAAGCGAAGAAATGAGGGGGAAGGGCGAAGAGCGTCTCTGCGAAAGGAAGAGATTTGAAGGGAAAACCACGTCATTTTTGTAAATTTACATTGTTGTCCCTTTCACTACCTAGCGTCATTCACTCACTCATGCATTTGTTTTATTATCTTTTCACTATGCTTTCGCATGTAAAAAATTGAGAACGTGAGAGAGTTTGAAGCACCTCTTAGAAGCTACGTTGCAGAGATTCCCATAGCTTCACAAAGATTCCCACGAAAAGCACTCATGCCAGTGTTGACGGTTTGAAATGAATTTGAATCTTTAGTTATAAATTGTGCTCTGCATCCAGTGGAGTGTCAAATTGTAAGTGGTCTTGTTCATCGTCAAAAGTGGGTGTTGGTGTAGGAAGCGTCGTTGCTGGTGGAACCGGTGGGTGCTGGTGCAGGAAGCCTTCGTGGTGTTGGTACAGGAAGTGTTGTTCGTGGTGCTAGTGGTGTTGGTGTAGGAAGCGTTATTCGTGGTGCTGGTGCTAGTGCTGGTGCAGGAAGGAAGGGTTGTTCATGGTGTATTAGTGGTGGTGTCGGAAGCGTGGTGGTGGTGTCAGAAGCGTGGTGGTGGTGGTGTTGGAAGCGTGGTAGTGGTGCCGGATGTTGGGAGAATCCGAGGGGGAAAACCTTAGGGAGACAAATAAGAATGGGAAATGAGCCAAACCACATAAGGGAATGACACCACCTTCAACCCAAAATCTTAAGGCATTGGGTTTGTGGGTCTTCTTTCTTATATGTTGCTCAACTTTTTCATTTCTACTCAATGTGGGACTTAGACTCACACTTGGATACCTACAAATCTCCCCCTCAAGTGAGAGTCTCTTCCACATTGGTACACACTCCCCCTCGTGCGGAAGCATTTTCAAACACGAATACCTCATTCACAAACGACCCACGGTTCCTCGAAACCTTCGTCAGGAAGACTTTCGATACAGGATCAAATTGTACTCGCCCAAGCCGTAAACCAACGGCTTTGTAACCACTTGCTAGGAGAATCCAAGGGGGGAAACCTTGGGGAGACAAATGAGAATGAGAAATGAGCCAAACCACATAAGGGAATGACACCACCTTCAACCCAAAACCTTAAGGCATTGAGTTGTGGGTCTTCTTTCTTATATGTTGCTCAACTTTTTCATTTATACTCAATGTGAGACTTAGACTCACACTTGGATACCTAACACCGGAAGCACAGTGTTGTGTACGAAAATTCCAAGTTTAATGCCTTACCTGTATGGCTCTATTTTATAACTATAATCGATTACCGTAGTTTGATAATTGATTACAATTACAGTATTTTTTTTACTTAATTGATTAAGTTAGTTTTATATATTGTATTAAAGCTACTGTAGGTTATTTAAGATTACTATATA
>Ga0209489_102474_pt1 | contig 37643 bp, 22 predicted proteins | sample SiratrowhiteBW_FD_187527 | JGI IMG/M metagenome (GOLD analysis project Ga0209489, IMG submission 187527) | Root nodule microbial communities of legume samples collected from California, USA - Siratro white BW (SPAdes) (version 2) | ecosystem: Host-associated > Plants > Roots > Nodule | place... | reverse complement strand
TATATATATATATATATATATATATATATATATATATATATATATTGTGCATTATGTTTTAACTACTATTTTGGATAGATTAGATGTTAGAAATAATTTTTAGGGTGGTACATTTATGGTATCAGAGCAGTTCGAACCTGTAGAATCTTTATTAGTTGTTAGCAACCTTTTGTAGTTATCTTGAGTTGTAGAAATTGATCTTAAATCTTTATTTTGTGTCTTATTGAATGGATCCTATACCTTCTACTCCTCCTCAACCTTCATCTAAGATGAGTCAAATTGCCTGAGCAATTGAGATGATGGTCAATGCTATTCAGCAGCATAACTTGACTATGAATCAAAATCAGCAAGCAATAATGAATAAATTAGATGTCATAGGAGCAACTGCATCTTCTTGTTCCAGTCAGCCTCAGGAGCAAATGGGTTTGACTGACTTTCTAAGGCATAACCTATCCATGTTTAGTGGGAATTCGACTTCAGACCAAGCAGATAAGTGGATGAGAGAATTGGAGAAAATCTTTAGGGCAACTTCTTGCTCTGAAGATAAGAAGTTGATCTTTGCTACATACCTTCTATCAGGTGAAGCAGAGTTTTGGTGGATGGGAGCTCAGAAGATGATGGAAGCCAGGGCTGAGTCCATCACTTGGGAGAGCTTCAAGAACAAACTTTTGGAGAAGTACTTCCCAGATAGTGCCAAATTTGCAAAAGAAGCTGAGTTTCTTAGGTTGGAACAGGGAAAGATGTTTGTGACTACTTATGCTGCTAGATTTGAGTACCTAGCCAGATTCTACACCCAAGCTACCTCTGAGGCTTGGAGGTGTAGGAAGTTTGAGGAAGGATTTAAGCATTATTTGAAGAAGGTGATAACTCCTTTGTACAACAGGGAGTTTCCTGCATTGGTAGAAAAGGTGAAGATGGTAGAGACTCTTGAGAAAAGTGCTGGAAGAGTCATCAGGACTCATGGAGGAGGATCATCTCGTGATAAGGTCAGGGTACAATCACAGAAGCCATATGCCACATCTCCACAGCTTAGAACGGGAGCAACTGCACCAACAGCCTTATGGGAGTCCTAGATGTTACTTATGTCAGAAGGAGGGGCATTTTGTTAGGGATTGTCCAAACAGAAAAATGATGGTTCCTACAGGTGGTTCACAACAGTTGAAAAATGAGGGCAACAAGCCTAGAGTGGTCGGCAGAGTGTTTGCTATGTCAGGAGCAGAAGTTACTGAGGCAGACAATCTGATACAAGGTACTTGCTTCATAGCTGGTAGATGTTTGACAGTTTTGTTTGATTCTGGAGTGACACACTTTTTTGTGCCAAAGTTGTGTGTTGATGAGATTGGTCTTCCAGTTAGAGAGTTTCATTTTAAACTTCTGGTTTCTACATCAGCATCTGAAACTGTGTTGACCTCAATAGTTTGTGCTAAGTGTCCAATAGTAATGGAGGGGCGTAGATTCAAGATTAACCTGATATTCCTACCTCTTCAAGGGTTAGATGTCATTCTTGGGATGGATTGGCTATTTACCAATCACATTCTTATAGATTGTGGTCAGAAGATGTTAGTATTCCCTGAAAATGAGAAATCAGTTTTGATTTCTGCTCATCAACTTATGACAGAATTGAGAGATGGGTCAAAATGCTTTGTAATTTTGACTCAGATGAAAGTGGAGAATAGAGTGGAGATGCAGTCTATACCTGTGGTGACTGAGTTTGTGGACGTATTTCCAGATGAAATACCTGCATTACCTCCTAAACAAGAAGTTGAGTTCTCAATTGATTTAGTGCCTGGAGCAGGACCAGTCTCGATGACACCTTACAAAATGTCTCCTGCTGAGTTAAGTGAATTGAAGAAGCAAGTTGAAAAGTTGTTAGAAAAGCAGTTTATTCGACCTAGTGCATCGCCATGGGGAGCTCCAGTGTTGTTGGTTAAGAAGAAAGATGAGAGTTCTCGATTGTGTGTGGATTATAGGAAGTTGAATAAGTTGACAATCAAGAATAAGTATTCTTTTGCATAGGATTGATGACTTGATGGATCAGTTGAGTGGAGCAACTGTGTTCTCAAAGATAGACTTGAGGTCGGGGTACCATGAGATTTTGGTGAAAGTTGAAGATGTGCAAAAGACAACTTTTAGATCTCGTTATGGGCACTGCGAGTATGTGGTGATGCCTTTTGGGATAACAAATGCTCCAACTCTATTCATGGATTACATGAATAGAATCTTCCATCCATTCAAACCATGTGTAAATCACATGATCTCCATAAATTTTCTTTTATTATCTCATAAGCTACTGGGCCTATCTTTATAAGAATTTGATAAGGTCCAACAAACTTAGGAGATAAGTTTCTTTATCCGATGACCCTTCCTACACCTTTGGCAGGTGTTACCATCATAAATACATGGTCTCCAATTGCAAACTCCAAAGGCTTCCTCCTATGACCCGCATAAGACTTTTGCCAACTCTGGAAACTCTTCATCCTCTCTTGAATCTGTTTTACCTTCTCAGTAGTTTGTTGAAGCAACTCTGGCCCAAACAACATTGCCTCTCCATCCTGATACCAACAAAGAGGAGTTTTACCCTTCCTGCCATACAAAGCTTCAAACGGTGTTATCCCAATATTGGCCTGATAATTGTTGTTGTATGTAAACTCCACCAAAGGCAACATCTCATCCCAAACACCCAAATAATCCATCACACAAGTCCTAAAAAAAATCTTCCAAAGATTGAATTGTTTGCTCTGACTGCCCATTAGTTTGACGATGATAGGCAGAACTCATTCTCAACTTGGTTACCAAAGCATCTTGAAGAGTCTACCAAAACTGTGATGTAAACATAAGGTCTCGATCATATACAATGCTATAAGGCATTCCATGAAATCTCACAATTTCCTTAATATATATATATGAGTCAACTTGGCCATAGATATTCTCAGATTCACAGGCATAAAATAAGCACTCTTAGTCAGCCGATCAACTATCACCCACACTGCATCATGACCCCTCACAAAAATTGGCAAATGAGTAACAAAATCCATAGCAATACTATCCCATTTCCACTTAGAATTACCCAACTACTACAATAAACCATTGGACTTTTAATGTTCCACCTCAACTTTCTGACGTGTTAGGCTTTCAGCTACATACTAAGCTATTTCTCTCTTCATACCTGACCATGAAAGGACTCCTTCAAATCTTGATACATCTTAGTCATACCTAGGTTTAAGTTAAGATGACTTTTATGACCTTCTTCAAGAATCATTCTCTTCAACTCTTCATCTGCAGGTATACACAGCCTGCCCTTGAACCTCAACAACCCATCAGCTCCCAACTCAAAGTCTCTTGTTTTCTTTGATCCTAATACATCCATAATGTGCCTCAGATTAGAATCCCCCAACTGCTTCTCCTTAATTCTCCCGAAGAACTCATTACTTATAGTTAACCTACCACAACTAATATAATCTTTGTGAAACTTCACCTTCAACTTCAAATCTCTAAACTGCAAAATCAGTTTATTCTCTTCAATCATCAAAGCTAACATCTGAACTGATTTCCTACTCAAAGTATCTGATACCAAATTAGCATTCCTGGGATGATACATTAACTGAAAGTCATAGTCTTTCGAAAACTCCATCCACCTTCTCTATCTCATGTTCAGCTCTTTCTGATCAAACAAGTATTTCAAACTCTTGTGATCAATGAACACTTGAAACTGAACCCCATATAAGTAATGTCTCCAAATCTTCAATGTAAACACCACAACTACAAATTCTAAGTCATGAGTAGGGTAATTCTTCTCATGAACTTTGAGTTGCCTCGAAGCATAAGCCACTACTTTCTTCTCCTACATTAGAACACCACCCAAACGTTGATGTGAAGCATCACAATAAACTTGAAATGGCTTATTGGTATCAGGAATCACCAACACAAAAGCATTAGTCAACCTTTTCTTCAACTCTACGAAACTTTGCTCACACCTATCGGTCCATGCAAAAGGTTGATCTTTGCGAGTTAGTTGTGTCAAAGGTGTCACTATCCTTGAAAAACCTTTAATGAACCTTCGATAGTAACTAGCTAAACCTATAAAGCTCCTTATCTTGATAACCGTCTTAGGATGTTTCCACTATAGCACTGCTTCCACTTTAGCTGGATCTACGGAGATCCCTTGACCTGAAATCACATGTCCTAAAAAGTTCACCTCTTCCAACCAAAACTCACACTTAGAGAGTTTGGCATACAGTTGCTTCTCCCTTAAAATCTCTAACACTAACCTTAGATGTTGTACATGCTCTTCCTTAGTCCTTGAGTAGATAAGGATGTCATTTATAAATACTACAACAAACTTATCTAATGACCCTTCCTACACCTTTGGCATGTGTTACCATCATAAATATGTGGTCTCCAACTGCAAACTCCAAACATTTCTTTAGGTGAAAATATTTTGATGTTGTACAAAAAATTTTGGTTCAAAGTTATTCAATTGTAAACAATTAATCATTCACACAAGATCTTGAAAGCAAAATAAAATGTGATTTTGTTTTATGATCACACTAGGATGAAAAAAGAACTAATATGTATGACAAATATATATTGGTACAACATTCACTTACTCAACATCCTAGAGGATGTTTAATTTCTTAGTTTAAATTCATTAATTTTGTATTTTACTAAACATCTAGCTAGGTCTTGGTTTGATAATGAAATTAATGTTCACCTACAACGAATAAGCAATCATCTTCACCTAGCTCTTCACCAACACCCCACAAAGACCACGACACCAAAGCCAGTGGCTGCGGCTGCTACGACCGTCGCATCCAAATACCACCACTTACCACGTCTCCACAACCACCAAAAACCATACCCTCAACAAAGGCACAACGCTGCCATGCACCTCTTGCACCCCACAAGCCAACACCATCAAACACCCCCCACTTCACCTCTGCGAGCCAAAGCCACCCTGTTACCGCCATGCACCTTCTAGCCATCACCTCTTTGCAAGTCATGCCTCGCTCATGCACCTCCGTTACACCCCAATGCTGGAAAGGGAATCGGTGGCCACGTTGCTCATATTAGATGTGCTCTACAATGTTTATTGGCTGGCACAGTTGAAGAAGCTATTATGCTGGATGCACTGTCGCATGCAAATGCTGTGATGGGAGGACTGACATGATTTCGCATGTTGATAATATTCTCCAAACGTGTAAAGCTACGAATTTGCATGACCAAGTTATGAAGATTTTCAATCCTGGCTCTTGTCTCTTGCGTTGTTTGGAGAAACCGGCTGCAAAGGAGCTATTGCGTCAAGTTGAATTGATCCTCTCTAAGCTTAAATTTAGAACTAATCTTGAAGATGTCTGGAAGGAGCATCGCAATCTTATAACTCATTCTATGAATAATGGCAATGGTGGGATGAATGTCACAGTCAACGATGGTCATTCCATCTTATGATTTTCTACTCTCTCTTTCAATACGTGAGGCTGAGGTAGATCAAGTTCTCCAGGAGTTTAGAAAGTTTTGGGAGCTTGAATATAAGGTGGCAGAAGAAACACTTAAAGCATAAAACACTCATCTTCGAACGTGGTATCAGCAACTGGAATATGAAAAAAATGTATTGGCTGGTCAAAGCTTACCAGCAGTTGCATCAGAGGTCTCATCTCATGATGTAAGAGAAAGAAAGAAATAGATACGTCGAGAGCTGGATAAGTTTGAAAAGAGGGAGACGGTAGCCAATGGTTTTGGCAAAACGCCCCATGGTATTATAAAGAGTCACTTCGGCTTTAAAGTGGTAGATTAAATTGACAAATAATCTTCAAGGTTGTGTCAGTTTGAGTTTTATCATATTTTTATTGCTTTAGCATTAAAGTGTATTTACTATTACCATCTTGGGTATTTCGTCAAACAAAACAAGTGGAAACAAGACACATTTTTTATGAAATCCTGCCAAGGATGTGGTTTCGTGAAACGCCATGATTGTTAGGTATGTCCAAGGTGGTATCTTTGAAGAAGTCTTGGCTTGCTCTAGCCGCATGCAGGAGGCTAACGTGTTGTAGAATAAGAGTACAATGGTCAATGTTCTTTCTAATTGTGGCCATTTAGGGATCGTTGGAGTTGAGAAAATTGATTGGTTTTCAGGTTAGAAATCATGGGCTTGGTTCAAATATTCAGCTTGTTAACGCATTCGTTGATATGTATTGTAAGTGTGGTGAAATTGATACGGCTCATGAGCAATTTGATGGGATAAAGGAAAAGGATTTGATTTCATGGAATACTATGATTGGTGGGTATTCCTACTAGAGTTTGTATGCGGAAGCTCATGGCACCGTTTCCCAAAGCCCAAACTTTAAACCTGACACAATCACTCAAAGCCCAAACTTTGAACCTAGCACCGTCACCCAAAGTCGAGGCTTTAAACCTGTCACCGTCACCCAAAGTCGAAGCTTTAAGCCTGGGACCGTCACCCAAAGCCGAGGCTTTAAACCTAGCATCGTCACCCAAAGCCCAGGCCTTAAACCTGGCACCGTCACCCAAAACCCAGGCTTTAAACCTGGCCTCGTCACCCAAGCCCAGGCTTTAACCTGGTTCCGTCACCCAAAGCCCAAGCTTTAAACTTGGCATCGTAACCCAAAGCCCAGGCTTTAAATCTGACACCATCACCCAAAGCCTAGGCGTTAAACCTTGCACTATCATCCAAAACCCAAATGTTAAACCCGACACTATCACCCAAAAGCTGGGCATTAAACAGAACAATTTTGCTATTTTCACACCCTATTCTCATGAGACACCTCTAAAACAAATTTTCAATAATTAAAAACCAACAAACAATCTCATCTTTAGAATTATGTGATCCTTGATTTTCCATTATAAATGGAAATACATAGAAGCAAGGTTAATCCTTGTCGAACCCAAAAAATTAAAAATATTTTATTTGTTGTTTTCTTCACTTTTGTTTCCATTTTTGGAAAAAATAAACATTTCAATCAAACCATATTCTTTTTTACTCATTCAATTAAAGGTACCGTCTTAGGACGGGCATTGTAGGGTGTTAATTCATTCCCTACACGTAACCGACTCCTGGACCCTAATTCGGTTTTGCAAACCATTTTCTTTTCCTTGGTTTTTTCATAGTTTTTCATAAAAACTATGGTGACGAATCCTATTTTTTTGAAAATTTAATATTAATTTTCTCATTATCATCTGTTGCAACCAGGGTCACGACGGAGACGTATAGAGAAAACAATAAGGTTTTCAAAAAGAGGAGTCGCCACCATATTTTATTATGGAAAACCTTAAAAAAACCAAAGAAAAGGAAAATGTCTGCAAAATCGGATTAGGGTCTAGAAGTCGGTTACATATAGGAAAGGGTATTATCCACCCTACAATGCTTGTCCTAAGACAGTACCTTTAATTAAATGAGTGAATGAATGTGGGTTTTCAAAATGTTTATTTTTCCCAAAAATGAAAACAAAAATGAAGTAAAAAAAATATGTTTTATTTTTTGGGCCCGACAAGGATTGACCTTGCTCCTACATATTTCTATTCATAATGGAAAATCAGGGATCATGTAGTTCTAAATAGAAAACTTGTTTGTTGGATTGAATGTATATTTCTTTTTAATTTTTGAAATTTTGTTTTGGAGGTGTGTCATGAGAATAGGGCGTGAAAATAGCAAAATTACTGGCTTTAACATCCAGGCTTTGGGTGACGATGCCAGGTTTAAAGCCTAAGCTTAGGGTGACAATGCCGGGTTTAATGCCCGGGCTTTGGGTGACAGTTCCAAGTTTAAAGCCTGGACTTTGGGTGACAGTGCCAGGTTTAAATCCGGGGCTTTGGGTGACAGTGCCAGGTTTAAAGCTTGGGCTTTGGGTGACGGTGCCATGAGCTTCCGCGTACAAACTCAAGTAGGAATACCCATCAATCATAGTATTCCAGGAAATCAAATCCTTTTCCTTCATCCCATCAAACAGCTCATGAGTCGTATCAATTTCACCACACTTACAATACATATCAACGAATGAATATTTTAACCAAGCCCATGATCGCTAACTCGAGAACCAATCAATTTTTCCAACTCCAACGATCACAAATGACCATAAGTAGAAAAAACACTGACCATTGTACTCTTATTTGGTGACACGTTAGCCGTCTACATGCAGCTAAAACAAGCCAATGCTTCTTCAAAGCAACCACCTTGAACATACCCAACAATCATAGCATTCGACGAAACAACATCCTTGGTAGAATTTCATCAAAGAGGCATCTTCCATCCACTTGGTTTTGTGTAACAAAATACGAAATACCCAAGATGGTAATAGCAAATACACTTTAATGCTAAAGTAATGAAAATATGATAAAACTCAAACTCACACAACCTTGAAGATTATTTGTCAATTTAATTTACCACTCCAAAGCCGAAGTGGCTCTTTATAATACCATGAGGCGTCTTGCCAAAACCATTGGCTACCTTCTTCCTCTTTTCAAACTTGTCCAACTCCCGACATATCTATTTCTTTCTTACAACACGAGATGAGACCTCTGATCCAGCTGCTGGTGAGCTTTGACCAGCCAATACATTTTTTCATATTTTAGTTGTTGATACAACTTTTGAAGATGGGTTTTTTGTGCTTGAAGTGTTTCTTCGGCCACCTTATATTCAAGCTCTTCGAACTTTCTAAACTCCTGGAGAACCTGATCTACCTTAGGCTCAAGTATTAAAAGAGAGAGTAGAAAATCATAAGATTCCAATCCCGTCTTAACTACAGAATGGCCATCATTGATTGTGACATCCGTCCCACCATTGCCATAATTCGCAGAATGAGTTATAAGACTGTGATCCTCCTTCCAGATATCTTCAGGATTTGTTATAAATTTAAGCTTACAGAAGGTCAATTCAACTTGTCTAATGTTCTCTGCTTTTATTTCTTAGGTTGAAATATTATTGTAAACAAGTAATCATTAGGACAAGATCTTAAAAGTAAAATAAAATGTTGATTTTGTTTTATGATCACATTAGGATAAAAATAACTATTATGTATGACAAACATATGTTAGTACAACATTCGGTTGCACAACATCCTATAAGATGTTTAATTTATTAGCTTAATTTTTGTATTTAAATAAACATCTAGGTCTTGGTTTGATAATGAAATAAATGTTATCATTCTAGTCAAAATAGAAAATATGGTATATGTAGATAATGTTGTTTTGTAAATATAATATGGAAAGTTTGGTACATATTGTTTTATATCGTGTAAGCTTTAATATTTTTTCTATTCTAAAGATTAATATTTTTAATTTAATGTTAAAGAGAAAAGTGGTTCTCATTTTATAAAAATCAAGCTTGAGTTTATGGACGATAATGGTAAAGCATTTTGGAAGGTTAATAGTTACAGTGGTGAACCTGTTGTTCCATCGCAAGTTGATTTTCAAAATTCATGCGTTCAAGTTTTTTGAATGATGATACCATTAAGACTGGGGTTCTAGCGAATTTTCTGAAAGAGAATAACATGTTGATATCAAAACACAGGATGAAACTACTACTTCACCTAAAGAAAGATGTTTTGTTTATACTCTTACGAAGGATGAGATTGATAAGTATATTTTTTCAAGGTGAGTTCTTTTCTTAAATATTAGTAGATTGTTCTTGTGAGTTCAGATACCATACATGGTATTGGAAAGTTTGAATTCTTTATTTTGTCGATGAACATGATGGTAAATAGTTAGCAAAGCTAGATTCATTGTATTGAATATGTTTTAAGAGAGAAGTCACTCCCCTTACAGGATTTTATTAACTATCATTATTTTAACTATTAATTAAGAAGTACAATAAAATATGAAATTGGATTCCAATAAGTCATTTAAGCCACAATGACTCAATTACATGTTTCTTTTAAATCTTGGTTGTAGTACTAAAAGACTTGAGAGACATAAGGTTTCTCACAGGCTTTTAAGTGAAGCAAGTTTGTAGAACTTTTGTGGCTAGTATTGTCATGCTATATTGATTCGGAGTTTGTTTGTGTGAATTATTTTGGGCAAATTTCATATGGGTCTTTTTCCACTAATGGAGCATTGGTGTTGTATTTATGAGACTTATAAATTTATGTAATAATAGTGTGTTAATAGTAATGTGTTGTTAATTTATTTTTTATTTTTTATTAGTAAAAGGAATTAATATAAATATAAAACACATGAGCGGTGTTTCAACCCTTACGCCTACTGTTTTGCACTAACCGGTTATAACAATACAATTAACTCAAATACAAAATACAACAACCAAAATCCTACCAATACATAAATAAAGAAAGACTAATAGAACACAGTTCTACTCTAGCTCTCACTATTCTCAACACAACTCTTTCCGTTCCTTTTTACAGTCACCTTTGTGATCAAAACATAATTAGGATTCCAGCTTACTCTTCATCACATTCTTGCCAATATAAGTTATGTTATTTTGTGCCCCACATCTGACTTTCTGATCTTGATACACCAACAACATTCATTTTGTGTTGTGCTTGATTTACATAAGCTTGTGGATACTCCTAAATGCACGCCCATTCAAGTTCCCTGTACTACAAAATAATCATAATTTGGGCTTTGCATAGCCTGATATTAATATCATATACCCGTTCTACCTGTACTCTGAAAATTGTAACTTGAGGACCAACTGCAACCAAACTTTTCAATCATCTCAAAGTTAATTGATAGTCATAGTCCACCTCAAAACCAAAGATGCTTACCAAAGTTTTGAATTCTTAGATCTGACAACTCATCCCACTTCTATCCTACATTTATTTGCACTTAATCTTTATGCACAATGTAGGATTCGTACACCAATCTGAATAAGTAAATTTTTCCTTTTGTATCCTTTTAGTGATCAAAACCCAAGTTTTAACTTGTGATAAAGCAAAAACTTCCTCAATATCAGGCATCTAGTTTCTAAAAAAAATGTTGTTTCTATGTTTCCAAATACTTTAAACAATACTTACCCAAACCACCCTTCATATATTATTCCCCCTTCTTCCCAAACCCACCAAATCAAAGCTCAAAAAATGCTCCTTAATCAGACTATGATTCACAAAATAGTAGTAGCTAGAGCTTTATTCTAAGCTTTAGAAGAAGATCTAGATATAGTGCTTTGTTTCTTTGCTTTCCACGAAATCAAAGATGATCCTAAGAAAATGTAGTATCCTGTTGTGGACCATCTTATGTCTGGGCAAGATGCACAGTCAGAGTCACTGAAGGCCTTGATTTGTATTTCTGAATCTATTGCAAAGAATAACCCCTTAATACGGTTAGCTTTGACGTACCGTAGAGCATTTCAAGCAGCTTGTTGATGATGAATTGTTGGTTCTTATAGGATTTGGCTAAGTCGATGTATAACAAAACTTATATATAGTCGTGTGTTGGTGAGATATAAGAGTTTTCCAATGAGTCTCCTGTAGGATTATGGATTCCGTAATTTTTCTGCAGCTAGAAAAAAAATTGTTGTTAGATATAAGATGGTTAATGCAAGGATTGTTATATCCTTTCATGACACATTCCTGTCTTTGTTAATATGTCAAGAACATATTTCCGTTAGTATAAGTGAATTCCTTTCTTGGATCTGGCAACTTCAAGTCCTAAGAAGTATTTGACGTCTGCAACATCTCCGATTTTGGAGTTATTTAGTAAGTCTTTAATCCTTTCAATTTTTGATAAGCAATCCCTATAAGAATAATGTCATCTACATACACAAGAAAGACAGTGAACATATTGTATTGATTTATTGTTTTTTTTATATTTTAGATGCTTTAAATAAAAGATGATGACTAGATTTTATATTTTTAAGAATGAGGTTTATTATAAAAATTTTATATATTATAAAAAAGAATTGTAGCAACACACCTAAATATATTTTTTTCCCTTAACATGTTTTATTATTGAGTTTAATAGGTTAAAAATTACAAAATTGTAAATTGTGAGTCTAATTTCGATTTAATAAATCGAATTTATGATATTATAGTTTTTAATAAATTGATCAATAAGAATGTTCATATATTATATATATTGAATTCTATTTTTCATACATTCTTTTACTTTAAAAAAATGTATCGGTTTAACTTATTAGAGAAATAGGAAACCATGAGTACTTTAATTCCAATATGCAATTAGAAGAGTTTAAAAATAATGAATATTATTAATTTCTTCATTTGAAGTTCTGAAATTCGTTATTATTCATTGAATTTATGGAATTTAATTTGTTTACAATGTTTGGGAAGATTTTGATGAATTATTTTATGATTACTTACAACAATAATGTTAGGAGAAAAAATAAGTTTTGTACTGGAAAAATCATTCCACCAATAAGTTTTCTAAATACATCTCTTCTGCCAAAAGAACTTCATAACCTATTTTGGTAATTAAATTCAAAAATATATATTTAATCGAAAAAAAATCCTGAAATTTTAACTTATTTTTTTTAAATGTTGTCGGAAAAGCACATAAATTGGACAAAGTCCTTATTTAAAAAATCATGAATAACCACATTGTTAAAAAAAATTAAAATTTTTATTAGTATCTCAAAAATGATGGTCATCATTTTAACTTTATTTTTTTCATTTCATTCACACATAAAAAAATAAATAAATATGTATACACTACAAGAAAAAAGCTGTTTAGAAACTACTTTTTAACTACCAAATGAAATGGTTGCTAATTGTGACCAAAATAGTCACCAAATTAAATTTCGGTTGTTAAATAACTACAGAATATGAATTTAGTGACCAATTAAGTCAAGATAATTGGTATCTAACATTAGCTACCCAAGTTTTAGTGTCTTATATCATTAGATTCAAAATTGGTATCTAATTAAGTTAGAGACTAATTTAGAATCTAATGGTGTAGGTCACTAAAACTTTGGTAGTTAATATTAGATACCAATTATCTTGACTTAATTGGTCACTAAATTCAATTATTACTTCTATTTTGGAGTTATTTAACAACCAAATCTAATTGTGTAGCTATTTTGGTCATAATTAGCAACCATTTCATTTGGTAGTTAAAAATTGATTTCTAAATAGTTTTTTTTTCTTATAGTGATATATAAATATAACGTGTGTATATATCATATAGAAATGTGTGTCTATATCAAAACAAAAAATTTCTCAATCAAAATTCATTAAATTTTAAGACTTATTTCAAGAACAAATTTTGAAAACAAAATCAGAAACCACTTCAAAATATTTCTAACTTTATTCAATAAAATTTGAAAACAAAAAAAACTTTAAAAATATAAATCAAACACATCATTCCATGAGAAAGCTTGTCCATCATAAAGTTACTGCAATTTCTTTAATATTATTACTTGTAGGTAAAAAGCTACAGAACTTAAGAAAGGCACAGACAAAAAAGTAATACTACAACATTTATCACTTTAAGCAACACTTTTAGTGGCCACAGGTAAATAAATGTGGCTTAAAAGCGGAAAAGACCACACTTTTACAAGCGTGGCTTATTTTCACTATAGACCACACTTTCTAAGCTGTGGGTATTTTAAGCTACAATTTTCTCTTGTACTCTTTTAAAAAACATAAGCCACATTAAAAAGGTGTTCCCTAAAATATAAAAAAATATGGTCGATATGAATTATAGTATAAACTACATGTTCTGAATGTAGCCTATTACTCATCGTCGTAGAACAAAAAAATTAAAGGTAAAACTGTAGGCTTCCCGTTCATAAAAAACTTAGGCTTCCTGCTCGTACAAAAACAAAGATTAAAGGTATTAAAAACTAAAATTAACTAATACTTGTCATTGTTATTAACAAAAGTGGTAAGGGATCGTGTTCTCAATTTTTGTTCTTTCATTCACCTAATTTAGGGTTTTTGTTATTCATATTATTCGAATTTAGTTTTGTTATATGATGGAGGAGCTCCTAGGTGCCTTAGCTTCTTGCTCAAGCTCCAATGGATGTAGCGCATGTTGAAGCTTTGTTGCACCGAACAAATGGCATGGAAGGAGCTTCTCTTGATACGAAAGCAATGAATGTGGAGGAATTCACCATGGAAGGAAGTGTGCAAGGAGGTTGATGGTGAAGTAGATGGTGAAATCCTTGAAGGAGGTTGGGCCAACCTTCAAGAGAGAGCTTCTAGTTTCTAGGAGAAGAAACTCAACGTGAAACTTGAAGCAATGTGCTGAAAATTTGGCAGCATTCCATTACTCAAATCAAGTCTGCAATGGAGGTTCCTAAACCTCTTATTTATAGAAGAAAGGATGAGCTACTTAGCTTCCCATGCAAGCTATCTAGGTAGGGATCTAGAAACCCTAGCTTATAAGACCAGCTTCTAACCTTAGCTTATAAGACAAGCTTCTAACCCTAGCTTCGATGACAAGCTTCCCAAACCTAGCTTGCCCTCCAAGGCTCTCACAAGGTGGTGACAAGTGGCACAAGGAGAGAGCTCCTTATGCTACTTGAACTCCTTGATCAAGCCCAACATTATTTATGGACCTCAAGCCCCAAACTTACACTACATGGCGCTCAAATACAAGGCCCAAATTATTCTAAACAATTTATACAAATTAGAGGACTTCTCCTTAATACTCTATTTTCTCCAAAGGGGTTTTTTCATGTTTGTATTTGGGCCCGAGCAACTGATTAAAAGCCCAAATAGGATGACATGGGCCCAATCTTCTAGAAAGCTCTTAATTCTCCCTCTGGGTCTTTGTCCTCTTTATTCTTTGATTAATGTCGCTGGGGCGTACTCCATCATCCCTCCCTCTTGAAAGGGATTTGTCCTCATATCTTACAATGTGTTACGGACAGAAGCTTTATTATTGTTGATTTATTCATGATTTCCTCCAGGATCAAACACCATCCTATAAAAACATGAAAATAGTAAAACAAATGACATTTTCTCATAACATTTAAAAATACAAATGAAAAGAACCTGTCTTCCCAGGTTATTGTACCCTTTACCAGATGTTAAACTTGGATAGATGATCTGAAGGATACTTTTATTTTTAATTTTTTGAGTATTTTTCTACCCTATGAGTCTGCCTAATATTTTGATCTTCTTGTTTAATTTCAAGCAACTCACAAGGTTTTTCTATGAGTGAGGTTTTTGTGCCAATTTCTAACTCAGCCCCAGACAAAGATTGTTCTACAAATATTTCCTCACTAGAATTTTCTGTGTAAGAGGAGTTTGTGTTAATGTCTTTAGATGATGGTTTATCTTCAACTAACTCTTCACAATATTTTTCTATGGAAGAGGAGTCAACATCTAATTCAGTTCCAGATAAAGGTTCACTCAACTTCTCACATGATGGTTCTAAGCGAGAGGATTTCATATCAATGTCTGGTTCAGCTCCAGACAAACATTTGTCTTGTCTTTCTTGTTCTTTCCTCTCTCGTCTTTCTTTCCGCTCTTTCTCTTTTCTCTCGTTTTCCTTATGAATCATTCTATTTAATTTTTCTTCTATACGCTCTATCCCTTTAAGTTCATGACCTAAGTGAGCTAGATGCTTTTTTAATCTGTTTATTCTTTCTATCTTCTTCTTCTCATCTTCTCTCTTTTCCAAATATGAAGGCAGGAACAAAGTTTCTTCTCATACACGCCTTCAACACTTTCCAATTCAATATTTTAAATTTCCTCCCAATTGAGACATCATATTGCCTTTGTTTCCACCAAGACATGGCATATTCTTGAAAACTTGAAGCAGTCGTGGATAATCTTCTAAATTCTTCCACTTGGTGGAATTCAAAAAGTTTTTCAACCTTCATTTCCCATCCTAAATATTCCTCAACATTATTATATCCATAGAACATAGGGAGGTTTATCTTAAGCTCTTTAGAATGGAAATGACTTCTAGGCTTAATCCCTTTATGAAATCTCTAACACTCTCATGCACATGAAAATGATCACTCATATTTTTTTCTTCTATAAAGATTTTCACAAATACTTTGAAAATAAAATTTTTGAAACAATGAGTGATAAAATGTTTTCACAAAATGTTTTTAAGTTTTGGGTGAAATTCCTTACAAAGAAATATTAATGAAAGGCTTCCAAGTAGAATCCCAGGAAAGAGAGGTACGTCACTTGGACAACTTAAGTACCAAGTCTTTCCTAGCCAAAGTTTTCCTCAGTCCTCTTCCAAAACATCTCTTAATAGAAAACTTCAAAACATTTTTCCCTGATTGTGCACGTGAAATCCTAAAGACCAAAGGAAGGTCAATCTAACGAAAGTGAGAGAAATAAATCCTAATTGGCATGGAGACCTAATAAAGAAAATAATAGAAGAAAGTTGAAAGAATGTAAAACAAAGCAAATAACTAGACGAATTTCCTAAATGAAAGTGCAAGTGACACTTAGAGCCCCTTGACACACTTCCATGTCTACACGCTTAGACTATTCCACTAATGAAAAAGAGTTTTGCGAATTACAACTCAATTGAATACAATGAAAATGTTGCTAAAAATCAAAATTCCTAAACTATGCACTCCTTGTGTTTGTAAATTTGCCTCACAAGTGTATCACTGGTTTTGGTGTACTTTGTTCAGAAAACTTTTCTGCAACATTACTGCATTTCTCATTGTGAATCATTCTCCAAATGCTTCAAAGTTCAACTCTTGATGTATTGGCCTCAACTCAACTCAAGTGCTTCACCAAAATACTATTTCACCATGAGGTCACAAATACAAAGCAATAAAAGCTAATTTGAATAGCACAACTCAAAAGGATTATAACAATTGACAAACTCAAAGAATGCAAATAAAATTAACAAGCAAGAAATTAAAGCTTTAGAAAGAAGTTTAGCACTCAAAGAGATTATCTACGAATGGCTCTAGAGTAGATTAACAAAAACAGCAAACAAAAACTAGAGTTTCCAGTTCTGACAACAGCTCTTGCGTGATTTATGATGTTCTCTGTAGTTCTCCTTTTGTCTTGAAATTTTGACCACAATTCCAAAACAGCACAAGGATCATCCACACAGAATGTTTTTTACCCCCATTTTATCATAAGATATCAGAATTGTTTGTAAAAAGAATCTCAACTAAAAAAAATTGGACACAATTTTGAGATAGTAGAAATAAAATAGATTTCTATTATCTGGATTACGTTGATTGTACAATCATTTTTTTAAATTATTCTTAAAAATGAAAAAGTCATGTTCAGTGAAATTAGTCACTTTTACTTACCGTTTTTACATAAATTATAAGTAAAAAAGCAGTAGGAACTAGAATAAACAGTGCAGTAACAATAAATGCCAGAATATTTACTTCCATAATCTTTATTATGTTCTATTTCTCTTAAATTTCCAATAAAAAAAATTCGGGATTTAATCCCATAGAGATGATAAATCTTTCAACAATGGTATAAATTTTATTTTGATGATATCAAATCGGATCAATGTCATGAATCACAAAATCTGAGCTATCAAATCAACTCATGAAATAGTATAACATAGGAAGATCTTTTATCCATACTAAAGAAAACAAAAAAAAACAGTTCTTCTTGATGAAATTACAAAATTCCTTTCCTTCCTTTTTCGTCGAAACAAATAAAAAAGCAAGGGGAGCTCTATTAGAAATCCAATTTTGTTTATCAATTTGATTCCCTACAAATACACAAAAAATGAATTGATTTATTTTTTCTTTTTTTGGATTTGTATCCAACGGGATTGACAGGGCTCGAACCCGCAACTTCCGCCTTGACAGGGCGGTGCTCTTACCAATTGAACTACAATCCCAGGGAAAGGGGTGTATTGTATAAATATTTTTATGGACCATTTCTGTCAAACCTTTTCTTTTTCTATTTCGGATTTGAACCATTTTGTTGTAAATGAAAAAAGCATATTTTTGTATATATTGATATGTATATCGATCTCCACTTTAGTGGGATCGACACAAATTACTCGTAATCTGTTTGTTATTGACAAATCGATTGAAAATTGAATCAATGAAAAAAAAAAACCTTTTTTTCAATTTTTCCCTAGATTTTCTACTTACAGATCTTGACATGAATACAGATTATTAGCAAGATTCGAATTTATGGAATGAAATATGTAATACAGAAAAAAAGAAAAAACCTAGATATTTTTAATATTTTGATTCTTCCATATAAGTCATTTTCGGAGAACTATAAATGGGTTATAGAATTCCATAGTGGATCAGAAAATTCTTGGGCCAAGTTGGATTTGAACCAGCGTAGACATATTGCCAACGAATTTACAGTCCGTCCCCATTAACCACTCGGGCATCGACCCAGCACAATAGGAAGAATACATTTCAGATTTTATTGAAAATTCTTGATCAACTTCCTTTCGTAACACCCTACCCCAAGGGGAAGTCGAATCGCCGCTGCCTCCTTAAAAGCGAGATGTCCTGAACCACTAGACGATGGGGGCATACTTGCCCGACCGCCATTATACTACGTTCATAGTATGAACAATTTTTTGCAATTGTCAATATAATGATATGATTCGATAAAAAAAAAAAAGATTTTTCGCTCTTTCAGAATTTCATAGAAATTTTTTATTAATCATTTCTATTTTGAAATTTTTTTTATTCAAGTCATAATAAGAAAAAGAAGAAGTAATGTTCAAATAAAGAGAAAATTCGTTATGGGAATGATTATTTTGTTGCAAAGGACGGGAAGTTCAAACTTCATTTTTGTCATTGATTACTAATACTAGGATTCGATAGGTAGATTTTGATCTAAAACTAAGCCAGGAAAAAAAATTTGGAAATTGGGTAAGAAGGATAGAGATCTGCAAGTTTTTGAAAATAAATAAAAGTTTCCTTTAGGGACAGAACATATTGAATTCATTTTATCAATGATTTGATGAAATATTTAAATTTGTGAATACAATTATGTATCAATAAAATGAATTTAGTGTTATGATTAGAATGACTTCAAGAATCCATTTTGAAATGAAAGAATGTATTGTTTTTATATTGATCAAATCTAATCTTAATCAATTCTTTTTTTTAACTATATTCTATTCACTAGGTAAATTATATTTTTTGTTCTTTGATGAGTCATTATGCAGATAATAGCTATTGATATACATTTATTCTAATTCCATTTATATCATTTCATTTATATAATTTATATAAATTGATAGAATAAGTATACTAAGTATACACAGTAACAAATAGATGTACTAGTCATGCTAGTTCCTTATTTAGGAATTGAAAGAAAAAGGGCCCTTTTACCAGCTGATATTCTTTCTCGCAAGATACGAAGCTGTTATTGATGCTTACTTGGGTGGTCTTGAGGAATCTGGGCTAAATGACCTTTCTAGAGTAACAAGTGTTGCCTCTTTCTAGAGTAAATGAGGAATCTGGGCTAAATAACCAAACAGAAGAGAGTAGTGACTGGCATTTGAAGTATTTTCTTATAACGATTAATCAAAGTTTATATCATAATATTTTGCGATTGATTCTTTTCGGAAATACTTGGGCATTGTGGACGAGCTGCCATCCAAACGCAAGGCTCTGCAAGTAATCCCTTTGGTTCTACGTTTGTATATGGTTATCAAAATATTGCCTTTGAGGTGTCTCCTTTGCACTTATTTCTTACTAAGAAAACTGGGTCTGTAACTGAAAGTAACTTATTTAATTTAATTAGCAAAGCAGGTTACTGAGTTCAAATTGGTATAAAACCAGGAGAAATAGTGCTATGTGAGATTAAAACAATAATCTTTGATGCAGAGTTCATCCATTGCTGCATTATTCATTCTGTAATTTATATTTTGGTAATTTAGTAGAGTTGGTTTCGTAATCATCATCTGTTCCTCTTAAAAATTACACTATGCTTAAATTTTTATAAATATTGATAGATCTCAGGCCTTCTGTATGCATTTTTGTTGTCTATGTATATAATATGATTAATAAGCTACAATTCTACTCTATATTATCTGCAAGTAGTTGATATTTTATCATTATTTACTGCCCATTCTATGTTGAATATTTTATGTTTTATTATATAAATATTTTGTATATAATAAATCAATATAAATATTTTTGTTCTATATATAAATATTTTTATTAAGTATGTATAGTATTGTTGTTTTTAAGATATGATTTTGTTATTGAGAGGTGATGGTTTATTTTAATTATTTAGCCTCATGATCAATTCATAATTTTTTAGTTTTTCATTTTGTTTCATTGAATATTTATATGTTTATTGTATAGTAATTAATGATAACAAAGGCATGTTTTTGTTGTTTCTTCCATATTCGGTGCCAAATGTTTTTAATATTTCTCCAATATTTTATGTGTATATATTCTTCGGTGAAACAATTATACTGAGTTGTTTATGGAGTAATTAATATAAAATTCTTTTTAAGTTTATATGCATTGAATATAGTTGGTGAATCATACAATTCATTTTTTATACATTTGTTGCTTTATATCATGTAAGCTTTATAATGTTTTTGCTATTCTAAGGATTGATATTTTTTGATTTAATGTTAAAGAGAAGAGTAATTTTCATGTTATGAAAATCAAGTCTGAGTTTTTGGACGATAATGGTCAAGCATTTTGGAAGTTTAAAAGTTACAGTAGTGAACTTGTGGTTCTGTCGCAAGTTCATTCTTAAAATCCATGCGTTCATTTTTTTTAATGATGATACCATTATGACTTGAGTTCGAGCAAATTTCTGAAAGAAAACAACTTGTTGATATCAAATCACATGATGAGATTGCTACTTCACTTAAAGAAAAATGTTTTTGTTTATAATCCTAGAAGGATGAGATTGATAAGTATATTTTTTTAAGATGAGTTCTTTACTTCAATATTAGTTTATTGTTCTTGTGAATTCAGATACTGTATATGGTATTGGAAAGTTTGCCTTCTTTGTTTTGTTCATGATGGTTAGCAAAGCAAGATTCAGTGCATTGAATATGTTTTGAGAAAAAAAGTGATCGCCCTTACATGAATTTTATTAACTATCATTGTTTTATCTATTAATTAAGAAGTATAATGAAATATGAAATTGGATTCCAAGAAGTTATTTAAGACACTAAAAATTCATAATGTAATGATAATGTAATATTAACCTTGACTTTTAGCCGTATTGGGATGTTACATTTTAGTGCATTACGTTTGTTCAGTAAGCCACAACTACTCAATTGCATTCTATTTTTAACATGATATCCACAAGTTCAGAAAAATAAAATGTATATCATGTTAAAAATAATATTAGCAGCCCATTACTTTTAACACTATTATTATATAAATTTAAGTGTCTCATAAATACAACCCCAATACTCCAAAAGTGAATAAAAACTCATGCAATTTGCTCAAAATAAATCACATACACATAAACTCCGAATAAAAGATGGCATGGCAATACTAACTACAAAAATCCTACAAACTTGCTTCACTTAAAAGCCCATGAGAAACCTTCTACCTATTAAGTCTTTTAACTCTACAACCGAAGCTGAAAAGAAACATGCAATTATTGTTACTTAGTCAACAATGTAATATATTACAATGTAACATTTGAAGAATGTAACATTTGAAGAGGGGTTAAAAATTGTATATCAAGGTTTTATGAAAATATCACATTATTATTACATTATAAATTCACAAGTGTATTAAATGACTTCTTGGAATTGAATTTCGTATTTCACTATGCTCCTTAATTAATAAATAAAATAATGATAGTTAATAAAATGCATGTTAGGACGAACACTTTTCTCTCAAAACATATTCAATGCACTGCAGTTAACTATTTATCATCATGTTTGTTGATAAAATAAAAGATGCAAACTTTCTAATAAAATTTAAGGAAAGAACTCGCCTTGAGCAAACAAACCATCTTTCTTCAAGTGAGGTAGGAGTTTTATTTTGTATTTTAATATCTACATGTTGCTTTCTTTTAGAAAACTTACTAAAATCTAGGTCATAATGATATCATTATTAAAAAAATTAAGCACCTGTATTTTGAGAATTATCTTGGGACAGAAAAATAGGTTCACCATAGTACTGAGGTAACATTTTTTGAATGTCGTCATGAAAGATATAGTTAAACCATTGTAGTTCACAAATAGTACTAGTTAGAGCTCTATACTCAACTTCAGAAAAAGATCTGGATATAGTGCTTTGTTTCTTTGATTTTCACAAAATCAAAGATAGTCTTAAAAAAATGCAATATTCAGTTGTGGATCGTCTTGTGTATGGGCAAGATGCCTAGTTAGAGTCACTGAAGGCCTTGACTTGTATTTCTGAATCTATTGTAAAGAATAAGCCCTTAGCAAGGTTAGCTTTGATGTAGTGTAGAACATGTTGAGCAGCCTGTTGATGATGAATTGTTGGTTCTTTTAGGAATTGACTAAGTAAATGTATAACAAAATTTATATACGGTTATGTGTTAGTGAGATATAAGAGTTTTAAATGAGTCTTCTATTTAATATGTCAATAGCATATTTCCTTTAGTATAAGTGAATTCCTTTCTTGGATCTGACAACTTCCAGTCCTAAGAAGTATTTGAGGTCTTCAACATACCTAATCATGAAGGATTTATTTAGTAAGTCTTTAATCCCTTCAATTTCTGATAAGCAAACCCCTATAAGAATAATGTCATTTCCATACACAAGAAGGACAATGAAGTACTTGAATTTTTTCTATTGAAAAGAGAATAATCTGATTTTGATTGAATGAAACCAATAGAAATAAGAAAAGGGAAGTGTTTAGCAAATCATTGCCTACTTGCTTGCTTCAACCTGTATAAGGATTTAGTGAGTCTACGAACTTGATTAGGCTTTTCTATATTGAATCCTGGATGGAATAAACTTCCTCATTTAAGTCCCCGTGTAAGAAACTGTTGTCAACGTCGAGTTGATGTAAGTACTAGTTTTCATTGGCTATAGTGACTAAAAGAATTCTTACAGTGGTTAGTTTAGCAACAAGAGAAAAAGTGTCTAGATAATCAATTCATTCCAATTGTTTATAAACCTTTGCAACCAAATGAGCATTATATTTTTCAATAGATCGATCAACTTTGTACTTTATTTTATAAAGCCATTTACATTAAATATGGCTTTTTCTAGATGGCAAAACTGTAAGGTACCATGTTTGGAGAGCTTGAATTTCCTTTTCCATAGCTATCATACTCTTATGATTTCTGAAAGCTTGCTCAAAATTTTGTGGTTCAGTGTTGGATGATATGACCAAAGTGTACCTTAGAAGTTTTTCAAAGTGAGAATCATAAGATAAAACAAACGTTATTGGATAAGCAATATGAAAATAATGTTTATATTTGGAAGTATTAACCTAATGATGATAATCCTTTAAGTATAAAGAAATTCTTTTTGCTCTCATAGATCTTCTAAAAATTTGAGTATCATTATCAATTAGTTGATTTTGTTGCTCTTTTTCATTTTCGTAGTAACTTATGTGTTGTCGTTCTTGTGCTTCTTCATTATGCTTAACATTTCTTATCTATAGGTTATTTGTTGTTCTTCTTTATTTTCATTGTGATCAATGCCTTGTCCTTTTTCTGCTTCCTCAATGTGATCAACATTTATTATCTCTTGGTTATTATTATCAATGTTACTAATGTCTGTCCTATTATCATTATTTCCTAAGGGCTCAAGTAAAACTTAAAATTGTTTTAAATAAAATTCTTTGTTTGTTCTTAATTATTATAGATCTTGTAAGGAAAAAGTATTCTCATAAAAAGATAACATTCTTGTTAATGAATATTTCTTTATTATTAATATTAAAACAACATAACCTTTAATTTCTGCCCTATATATGAGAAAAATGCATTTTCTAGCCCAAGGTTCAAGTTTTGTCTTATTATTTGCAAGGGTAGAAGCTAAATAGAGAGCACAAAAGACTTTCAGATCAAGATAAGAGGTAAGTTGTATAACAGTTCATAAGGGGATTTGTAATCATTAACAGTAGAAGGTAATCTATTTATAACATAAATGGCATGAGTAACAACATAAGACCAATATGGTTTAAGTAAGACCAATATGCTTTAAGTAAACCAGATTGAAAAAGAAGGTTAAGAGTAACATTAAGAATGTGTTTATGCTTTCTTTCAACAACAATCGAATTACTTTGACATTTTGATTTAATTGATTTTTAATATACATGACAAATTTGTTTAATAAGACTTCTGTTTCAAATTTAGTCCTCATAAGATATATATGTCTAGTGTAATCATTCACTATAGTAAAAAAAAATATTTGTGCCCATGAATAGAAGGAATACCAATAGGACCCTATATGTAAACATAAATCAGATTAAAAGCATTCACAGAAATAATGTAAATGTGGGGAAAAGGGATTTTATGTTGTTTAGAGAGATGAGAAATATAACAAAAATTTTCTATTAACAGGAAGTCCTAGTCTACACTGTCAGGTATCCATGTTCAATTCTTTAAATTAAAGACAATATTAATAGAATAACTATTCTCTTTGAAGTTGGAGTTAAGTTCATGAACGTAATATAATCCACGATCTAGATTAGCTTGCCCAGTCATCTTAGATCCTAAATTTGACAATGCTTATAATAAAAGATTAGTTTGCAGTTTAAGTCTTCAATTAGTTTTGCACAGAAAGAATATTAAAAGAGAAATCTGGAATATGCAAGACATTAAAGATAATAAAATCCTTCAAAAATCGAATAGTTCCAGCTTGATAAGCAGTAACATAAGAACCATTAAGGACCTGAACATTGACAGGTTTAATTTTGTAAAAAGTGATCAAATGATTGTGAATGTATAAGACATGATCAGTGGCACCAATGTCTAAGATCCAAGAAGGTTTACATTTTTAGTGTGTTTTTGGACCATTATACCTTTGTATTTAATTGATGTAATTTGAAGAGTTAGATGTTTCCAGAGGCTTTAGAAGTTTCTGGATTTAATCAACAGTGAAAGCTCAGCTAAAGGGTTGGCTTTGGATTAAGTTTAAGTTGAAGAGAACCACTCTTTCTTACTCGGATTGACACTTGTCTCCGGTGATGTGCCTACTTTCTCTGGCCTAGCATTTCATATTAGTAAGGTGGGATTCGTAATTGGCAGTATGGGAGTGGCCAGATTTTGCAGGGTAAAAGTGGTAAAGGTGATGCGACCATGCTCAATAACCCAGATGCTATAGTTTTGTAAGGGGTATTTTGTTCATGGTTTTCGAGTGGTTTTAGTTTCTTATGTGGATTGTATTTGTTTCTGTCTTTTCGTGATTTTTGGTGTTCTCAAGAGAAGTGCCTTAGTATGTCTAGAAAGGTATTTAGGTTTTTAGCACTTAGTTCTTGATTCGGTATTGTGTATAAGGGTTGAAGCACCCCTGTAGTGCTTCCTTTATTCATTCATTTTTTGTTGTTAAAAAACAAATCAACAGTGAAAGGATTATGTTCTTGTTTGTCTCCCTAGTCTTGAGTAGAATCATTTTAGAATTTGATTGCAGACTTTTTCATTGTTTGTAGAAGTTCATTCTCCCTTTTGCTTGTAACATGGTGGGAGTACATGTTTAGAGTAGGATTCATCCACAGTTTAGCCCAGTTTGTGACAATAAGAACATTGTTTTTCTTGATTATTCAATCTTCCCTTACCTCTGTCTTGTCCCTGAAAACGCCATCCAGTTTCTCTACCTTGTTGTTTCCAAGAAACTTGTTCTTAGGTTTTCCATGTATTGTGTTTGCAAGTAGAACTTCCAAAAGAAAATTAATTTTAGTGCAAAGCACCAATAAGTCCAGTAATATGTCTTTCCTGTTGAATCACTAGGGAGAATACTTTGTTGATGTTAGGGAGCGATTCCATACATAAAATTTGGATTTTAACAGTGCTGTAATTTTCTCCAAGACTTTTTAAAAAACACATTACATACTCAAAATCTCTATATCAAACATAGATTTTTTATAAGATACACAAGTACATGGTTTATCATAAAAGCATTTTGGTATAGGCCTTAAAGATTCTAATTCTTCGTAGAGAGATTTAAATCAATGAAAAATTAAGTAATATACCTTTCTCCTTGTTTAATAGAGTGTACTTATTGAAGTAAGAAAGAGATCCAAAAATGATCACTTTTGGAAAACCTGTCTTTTAAATATTCCCAAAAAAATGTTGGCCATCTCTAGTATATAATGCTCTCGGCAATATGAGGTGTCAACGTACCATCACATTACATCTCTCTTCTAGGCCTTTAATAAAGAGTCATTGTTACATGGTTTGGGAAGACTCCCATAAGTAAACTTCAATTTGTTCTTAAAAAGAAGAGTCATCTTCATGCTTTTATTCAAAGTGTGATGATTTGTTTTATTGAGAGGAGGAAAACGAGAATCAATCCATAATTCTCTCCAAGTTGTAAGTAAGATTTTGACTTTAATTAATAATATTTTGACTTGAGTCTCCATGAAAACTTGAAACCGATCAAAACAAAAACACAATAAAGTTAAAGAAATCCAAAAACAGGTGCACTCAGGCCTTAACCTGCTTTTATATCATCTAAAAAACATATACCTACCGAGAGAGAAAAAACATAAAGTGCTTTCTCTAAAATATTGTATCAAACACAAAATGGACAAAGATAAAATGAAGTGTCTTCTAAACCATCAGTTGAGAGAGAAAAACGAATTTAGGTTTCATAAACCTACTAAGGCAACGATATAGAAGATGGAGATGTCAGTGAAACCAATGAAAGCGATTGGAGAAAGAAGAACCGAGAGATATTTCCTGACCAAACTTGCAACACCATTTAGCAACCTCGCTTAAGTGGTCTATTACGTAATAATACTATACAAGTACCCGTGCAACACACAAGAATCATTTTAAGCCTACAATATATTTTCTCAATAGAACATTAAAAAAAATATATTAACAAACCATAGACTAATCTTGCTAATTGATCTAAGTTGAAGAATGAAATTAGCTTCTTTATCTAAGTCTTTTGTTGGCTACATTTTTAAAAGAAAAGAATTGTAACCCATCATTATAGTAGTCATATCTTTCCTTGAAATTAACATTCAATCATAAAAACATGTATGAACTCATCATTTTCGTAATTCTTCATAAACACATATAGTAAATTAAAAAAAAATCTTTGGAAATAAGAAAAAACAAAAAAAAATATAATTGATAATTATCTTTTATTATTAGCTAACAAGATAAAAATACACATTTTTTATTAAACAAAAAGACATGACTAATAAATTGAACTAAAAACATAATACATTTTATATTATCATTCAGAATCAATTTGTCATAAAATAGTTTTCTTACTTTTATAATAGTTTTCTAAAAATAATATTTAAGCAAGGTAGCATCTGATGCCAACAATTATGTATGATGTAAATTACTTAAATGTGAAATTACAACGAAAACCACGCCGAAATTGATGTAAAATGTTTTGTTGGTTTCCATAGTAATTAAAATCTAAGTGACTTTCTTTACCAATTCTACATACCATCTCTAATCAGAATAGTCAGGTAACATGGAAAAATATTTGAACATGCTTACGATATCTTTTCCTTTGCTTTATATAGTCTAATAATTAATCATAATTATACTAAAATTATGCAAATGCTAAACTATACCAAAATCAATTGTATTGTTAATCTACTTGATTTAAAATATTATATAAAAAATGAAAAATTAGCATATTAAGATTGTAAAAAGATTAACAAGCAATTCACGTCTTCCTTCTTGCGCAACAGATTTTATTGAAATTATTATGCGATGACAATTTAATGTAACTAAATCGAAAAGAAAAATTATTATTATTAAAACTAATATGAAGATGTTGTTAAAGATGTAATAAAGTAAAATACAAGATATATCTATGGATTAATTTATTGATGAACTTTATTTAACATGGATTCATTCAAAATAGTTACTTGAAATCGAATTCAAATGAATGCGAAAATTGTTATGAAAATTTGTTTTTTCTTATTAAAATTACTTTTAAACTTTTTCTTATAATTTATCTCCATTTGAATTTATTTAAACTTTTTTATTAAGGATATATATAAAGGTGCAGGGAGAAAACGTGTAGGTGCAGGAAGAATGCGGCATCGACGAAAAATATAGGCCAAGCATTTTGTGTGGAGAAACTTAATTAGAAAGTTTACTTTTATCTTTTACAATACACTCTCAAAACCGTATAACTCTAACACATACTTTCTTATTTCTAGAATCTTCCTATAAAAGGAGTATGCATCTTTGCGGTGTCTAAGGTGGAGTCGCGGTGCTGAATGGCAGTGGCACTTAAATGGTATTTTTGTTTTCATTCAAACTTTTATTTTTTTTCTATAAATATGTAGTTTCCCTCATAAACTCACTTAAATGAGAAAATTTCTATAAAAATTAATGTAACCGCATATGCAACAGGTTATCCTTGTAGATGAATGTGCTATTGTACCTACTTTTAAATTTAATTTAACTTCTAATTAATAAACTTCACCTATATTATCTTAGCAACCTATATTATCTTAGCAATACAAGAGAATACAGATCAATATTTTTTTATGGTTATATTATCTTAGCAATACTAGAGAATACAAATCAATATTTTTTTATGGTACATCTAATACTAAAACAATTGTGAAGTTTAATATCTTGTACTTTTCTTTTTATATTAGTATTTCTTGAAGTATTTAAGAAACGAAATATTGATATAGTGTGAAATTTGAAATTTAATCAGATTTTTCTTTCTTTTTATCTTGGCTTATATTCAATTTGGTGGTGTTTGTTATTTGTTTATGCTCTTAAAAGAAACTTGTATGTTGTTGCAAGTTTGAAAACATGTTTCTTTTTATAGCTTATTTTTAAAAATCGAACTGAACTATTAACATATTTGTATTTTCGTGATAACAATCTACTCAATTTGTTTATTTCTTAGATTCATGTCATGACATGTTAAACTATACATAGGTTTCTACAACTTTTTAGATATTTTAATCAATTTTGGTTGATGAATGAATTTTAAAATATAATGCACACACATAACTTAAGGAATGATTAGTGGGCGATAAGCTATGTGAAACATACTAGTATTTGAAACATACGTACTGTTCTGTGTTATACCAATATACTTGTTCAAAAGCAAAGACTTGGATAAGTGATTTTGCTCTACAGTGTATAAAAAAGAAGAAAGTTGGCCTGACACACCATCAAATCTCTTTTTTTCTCCATCTCTGTTCGTTCTTGATAAGCAGATAAATTCATCACTTTTTGGTGATTTAAATATTCTTTGATTTTGTTTTTCTTTTCTCTGGCTCTTTCACTCTTTCAACCCTTCTTCTGATCTCATTGGCCTAAAATGAGCAGAGAGGCGTGATTAGTGTCTGAAATATAAGAGGAAGAAGACAAACCTCAAAGAAATATGGTTGAGTGGGAAATAAGAGATGGTATCCAAGGTTACGGTTTTTCAAAAAGAAGAAAGAGAAGCGAGGTTTAGCAAGAAGAGAGATGCAAGATTAGGATTTGAAATTTGATAGGAAGAGAATGAGAGAAACCTAAGGAAAGTAAAGTTGAGTGGGAAATTTGAAATGCAAGATCCACGTGCCACAGGAAGATAGTTCCATGCATGTCCAAATAACAACATGTGTTCACTCTTCACTCACTCTAAGTCACCAATACACAAGAAAAGTGTCACCAATACACAAGAAAAGTGCAGGTGAAAATATTTGAAAACGTCAAATGGTAAAACTACATAACATGATGGATGTTTTTTATTCATCTAATGTCAAATACTTTTAAATCAGCTGCATATTTCTTTCATAATACTGATAAATCTAGTAACATTTGTTGAGATATTTTAGGAAGTTTCAAGATTTTATCCTTACTAGTTTTAATTCTTTATATTTTGTTATATTTTGTTTTTTATTTTCAACATTAGAGTATCATAATCTAAGACATTTCTAAAAACTATTTATTTTTTGAAAAAGAAGTATTAATACAGTACATAGTACACTGATAAGAAATATAATATTCCACTTATTAAAAAAAAAGTAGACAATTATTGATGGGAAAAAGATAAAACTAGTAAAAATAACATCATTTATTTAACATAAAGAAAATGAGATAAATGGAAAAAAATATTTTAAGAACTACGAAAATAATTTTCATAGTTTGCGATCAAAACTTTAAAATACAGAAAGGTTATGTCAGATTCTAAGATATTAAAAATTTTAATCTGGAGGTTAATCCTATCCACTCTAAAAGCAGCAATCCAAACAATAGTGTGCAAAAATGGAACTGTAGATGTAAAGGTTGAAGCACCTCTCGTATGTTTCATATTTCATATTTATATTAATTCTTTTTGTTGATAAAAGAAAATAGTGTGAAAAAATGGAGATCATAATGCATGAATTAACTTATGCGTGAATTAAGCAAGGTAGCATAGATGTGCCAACTTCAATCTGCTCTTTCCCTTTATAAAGTCTGGTAACTAATCATAATTATACTAAAATCATACGGAAGCAAACTATACCAAAACCACTTGTATATTTGATTTAAAATGATATATAAAAAAAATGAAAAATTAACAAATTAAGATTGTGAAAAAGTTAACAAGCAATGCAATCCACGTCTTTCTTACGCAACAAATTTTATTCAAATATAATGAGATGACAAAGTAAATGGAAAAAAAAAATTATTATTATTAACATGACACTAATATGAAGATGCTTAAAGATGTAATAAGTAAAATACATTATGGATTAATTTGTTGATCAACTTTATTTGATACGGATCCACTTAAAACGGTTAATTGAAATTGAATTGAAATGAATGCAAAAATTGTTATGAAAATTTATTTTTTTAATTAAAATTAATTTCAAACTTTTTTTTCATAATTTATTGGATATGTGTCATTTGAATTTTTTAATTTTTTTATTAAGGATATATGTGCGGATTATATAAAGGTCCAGGGAGGAAATGTGTAGGTGCAAGAAGGACGGGTTCTTCATACAGCCTAATAGGTTCTTCCTGCACCCTAATAAAAGGTTTTTATTCCATCTTTGTCCTCAACTAATGAAATTGATAAGACCGAAGTACCCTCCACCCTAATGCACCCTAATACATCTATCCGAGTCACATTCCCTCATTCTATAACCTAACTCCATCTCGCTGCCAAAACACAATTTGGTGCCACCGCAAGGGTCGTTCAAGCAGTGTCGTTCAACCTGTGCCTTCTGTATTAGCGACGAGCTCGAATTTACGCTACTGTTGCTCCTCATTCGGTTTAGATTTTTCAGCATCCGGTTAACATCTTCGTCGTCCTCTTCTTCCATTTGAAATCTTCCATTAATCGTTCAAGTAAGTAATTTATGTCATTTATTAGCAATTAGTATGTTCAATTACTGATTAGAGTAGTTAATTTGAGATTTGGGGCATTGTCGACGGCGAACGGAGAGATTCTCCGATTTTGGGCATGAGAACCGGATACGCTTCATCCGGTTTTCAATTTGATTTCGTAATGAGAACCGGATGGCACCCTCATCCGGTTGTCATTTTTAAAAAAATTGACAACCGGATGAGAGTGTCATCCGATTCTCATTACGAAATCAAATTGAACACCGGATGGCCTGCGCATCCGGGAGTCAAATTTATTTCAAATGATTTCATTTTGGCAGTGTGAACCGGATGAGGGTATTCCATCCAGTTGTGATTTTTTCAAATTTTTTTCTAAGTTTCCTTTACAACTTTGACAGATATGGCTAGGACTAGAGGAGCTAGTTCCCAGCATGAGGGCTGGAGAAGGCCTACCGCATCGGTTCGTAGAGGGGATCGGGGTGCTTCATCGAGTGCTCCTATTGTTGGTGGTAATGCTCCTGATGTTGGTGGTGTCGCTCCTCGTATTGGTGGTGGTGACGCTGGAGGTTTTCCTGGAGGACCATCTGATGTGTCTCTTCTAGCCAGTTATAATCACCATGTTGCATTGAGATTGTGGGAGGGTGAGGTAAGATTATTTTATAACTTGTTGTGGTTATTTTGTGTTTAATATGTGTTTAATTGGTGTTGTGTTTTGTTTAGGATCGTGGAGTCCTAAAATTGGTCTCTCATGGAAGAAAGGTTAACAGCTTTGGTCTTCCTCGTGCTGAGGTGTTTTCACTGATTGTGAATAGCAGATTGTTGCCTCTATGCAACATGTGTTATGAGGTAGCAGACAAGGGCCTCTTACGCGGATTTGTTGAGAGGTGGCATCGGGACACAAATACATTTCATATGCCATTTGGTGAGATGACGATCACTTTGGATGACGTGTCTAGCCTACTCTACCTACCTATTATGGGGCAATTTTCGATGTTTGATAGGTTAGACAACAGCGGAGCCCTTGATGTTATGTTGGAACTATTAGGGGTTCCTCATGATCCGGCAAATGCCGCTTTGCGTGATGGTCGTGGCAATGCTGTACTCCTCAGTTGGTTGAGAGATCACTACGCCACATTTTGTGAAAATGAAAACTGGGAGATTGCTGCAAGGGCTTATTTGTTGCACTTAATTGGTTGCACAATCTTTCTTGATAAAAGTGCAACATCTGTCTCCATTTCTTATCTGTCACTATTTCGGGACCTTGCTCTATGTGGTAGTTATGCATGGGGAGCAGCTGCTCTAGCACATATGTATGACAAGCTAGGAGATGCTTCTTTTGTTGGGACTAAACAGTTGGGAGTTTTTATTACTCTATTACAGGTACATATTTTATTAGCACTAAATTAATTTACAAGTTATATTTTATTACATGTAACTTTGTTACATTTTGTCAGGCATGGATTTACGAGCATTTCCCATCTATGGGGAATAGGGATGATGCCCCGAGCTATAATGAAGCACTTCCATTGGCTTGTCGGTATGTGGTCAGTCGACATCCATCTCAGTTGGTTGATATCAGAGCACAGTTAGATCGATTGACCGTGTCTGATGTCATCTGGTGTCCCTACAGTACTCATAGAGTTAGTCGGCCTCTGAAGCCGATTTCTTTTTTTTGGGGTTTTCTCCGATATGGACATACCATCCAGATGCATCTGTCTGATCGAGTACTACGACAGTATGGGTATATGCAGACCATACCACTTCTTCCTCCAGTGCAAGATATGACTGCTTTCGAAACAGTAAATGCACGTTGGGTCCATTTTGCTGATAATGTTGTGACTGCCTTGATACCTGTTGTTGGCCCGTATGCATGCACAGAGGACTATATTGCCTGGTATAGTCGTGTCTCGCATCCATATCTCATTAGATGTGATGAGGAAGGAGATCGTCATAGTCGTAGTCGGAGTCGTAGTCACAGTCATAGTCATAGCCATGGTCATAGTCATAGTCATGATGACGATCAGCCAGCCACCTCGTCACAACAGCAGTCACAGCCAGCCTCGGTATTTCATTACATTTACATTTTAATATTTGATTTCATATTTTTATGTACTTGATCAGTCACATTATATTATTTATTCTTTGCAGAGTATCTTTAGAAGGATAGCCACCCTATTACAGAGGGCAATTAGCTGTAGGGATACACATGAGGATACAGTAGCTGCGTATGAATTGGCTCGTACACATCGCGTGAAGGACAAGTATACACTAGACAAGCGAGAGGTGTCCGAGGGAGAGGGAGAGGGAGTTCTAGTTCGTAGGGTTTATGTATTTCGCACTATGTTTATTTATTTGGCACATGTATGGAGTTTGTTTAATTTTATGTTGGAACTATGTTTATGTATGGAGTTTATTCAAGTTTATGTTGGTACTATGTTACGATCACATTTTAATATAAATTAAACATATAAATCAACCAAAACTCTTACAATTTTAATATAAATGAATCAATCATCTGCAAGATTAACATATAATGTACTTGATCCTAACATGGAAACGAATTGTTGCATTCTGGTAATATAATGAGTTAGTCATAGTTGTGCATATGCATAACTGTGATTGGTCCACATCATGTCTACATTTGGTAAAGGACAACCATCAACCAATTTAACCTGTAAATGAAAATTAAGTTAACCAACATCACAGTAAAAGCTTGGGCAATATAATGAACTTATAAAGCTTACCTGTACAAAATGATTCCCATAAACATGTCCTATGCATATTATCCGATGTTGACTAACATCAATAGGAGGTTTACTTCGTAATGGAAAAATGGTTACATTTTGTTGCAAAGACAAGCAAACAAGGATAACATTATATCTGCTTGCAATGACGTAACCCATATCTGGTATAGTCATCCACTTGTCAACACTTGCCTGCAAATATGTAAAATATTAGTAATATGTCATTGCACTTACATATGTTAATCATAAATTAAACATAAACACTTACAGATGATGTTCCCTCAACAGGTAAAGAGTTCTTCAGTTCATCGAAACGTTCATAGCTACCAAATATGTTTGTATATTCATCACGTCATTCACATATCTCTTTATATAGATCCATTCTAATTAATGGCCATGACTCTTCACCCATTCCCAACAAAGCAGCAATTGATCGATAACCACAATGTCCATCAGGTTTAACATCAATAATGTCCACTATGTATGGATGACATATAGGATGAAATTGATCAAGACAAGTCAAAACTTTAGAAGGTAACACCGAATGTCGTTTTACCTTCATCCATGAAGCCTTTTGTGTAGAACAACTATCCTCGATGGAATGAATCTTGTCTACATGGACAAAGTATGAAGGGTCACGCTTGGTTGACCTCTCTAATCATTTCTGTTTACTCTTTTGTGACCCTTTAGTCTTAACCTTTTCCAATGGGGGACATAATGATGTCATGTTAGGGTATGCAATTTCAGCAAGCTTGCCCTTAAGGGTCATTTTACCTTCAATATCAAGCTCCTCAAAGCGTTTAGAAATCACCTCCCATTCTTGGTTAATAGACAAATGAGATGATGACTGACTTGATGATAAGTTTGAGAAACTAAATCTAGTCCAAATCACATGCACTTCATTTAGTGGTATCACACCAAAAGCATATCTTGCTAGCTCACATGCACATGGTAAACCATGAGTTTTTCTAAGGACACAACCACACTTTTTCTTATCAAAGCCAACAAATTGTACCTTATTAAACTCTTCTGCAATGTGCACCAACGCATACTTACTTACCATACCCAATAAACCTTTGTATAATAATGTCTTGTTGAAACTATGGGTAAGAACATGTAGACTCATCACGAACGATGCTTTAATCTCATTATGTTGGAGGACAAGGAGATTATTGATTGCATCCCAACATGTACACAAATCTCCCATGCTAGTTTGCAAAATACGCTTCAAATTCCCATGAGCTTGTTCAACCCTGCATATAACAACATAATTAATTGAAATAAAAATTCTCATTAACATATAAACACATCTTAAATATAACAACATACCTATTTGATGTAGTATTGCCCATATGCATAACCTTATTTGTCCAAACACTGACAAACTTTTCCTTATGAGGTTTAATCCAGGTCTTTTGAACATATTCCAAAAATATGGGCCATGGCAAATAAACACTTTCAAAATTTTCAACACCTTTAGAAAATGCTTCACAATCACTACAATCAATCACACTTGTCCATGCTTTCATAACAACATCCCATGCCTCTCTTGGATGAACAAGCATTTTACACTTGGCCTTTACATTTTTATTTATGTGGAACCTGCACAACAAGTTAGTTGCTTCTGGAAAAACAACTTCAATAACATTCATCAGAGCCAGGTCCCTGTCACTAATAATAACTGTAGGGTACACATCTCCTCTAAAAAACAACCCTCTTAATTTTTGCAAAGCCCAAGTGAAATTGTTTTGACGTTCAGTAGACATCAAAACAAAGCCAGCTGAGAAAGTTAAGCCTGTGGATGTAACACCTACAATTTCAAGCAGTGGAAGCCTGTACTTATTTGTCTTGTAGGTGTTATCCATCAATAACACATTGCTAAATGCGTTTAACAACTTCAAAGAATCTGGATGAGTCCAAAAGATATCACTTACAACTCGAGACGACTCGTGACACCTATGCCAATGAATATACTTGTCACGCTCCAACAACATCATCAACTGCTGCATTTCAGTTCTTGATCCTCTAACCGATCTCTTGTATGTATATCTGGTATTATACAACTGTTTTAGTGTCGTCACATTGTCCTCATTATTCTCTTTAAGTGTAAGCAATATATTCTTTGGTTTGACTCGACTCTTCATCATGTCAATAACTAAAGCGTGTTCATCGGGTTGTAACCTACCAGCATAAGGGTGACCAACCAATGTATTAGCCAAATCATGGTTATGAAACCCACATATGACTTTTAAAACCCAACCATCTCTACCTTTTAATGGTTTGCCCCACAATCTAAATGGACAGTCACACTTCCTTGTACCCGCTATACTCACATCTAAATTTGTTCTGTACTTTCTATATTTTCCACTTCTCTCACATCCCAACAAGACATAGGTCCTCCTACCTTGTGCTCCAGTTGCTTTGTTTGATCTCAGTATCACAACAACGAAGCCAAGTCCAAATGCAACCTTGCGAACCCATTCAAGTAATTCATCTCGAGTACTAAACACCTACACAATATATCACATTCCTATGTAATTAATTTACAATTTATAAACATAAAAAAAAAATCATTTTACCTTATCAGTTGTGAATTCAAGATAGCAATCCTCTTTCCGAACCAAGGAACTACTTTCATCTTCTTCATTTATAGTAGGCTCCTTGTTTATTTCCTCGGAATACATACAGAGACCATCCATACCTATAACACAGCATTCTAACCACTCACTAAAAAAAAAACCAAAATGTGAATCGGACGCCATGCCATCCAGTTAACAAAACATATAAAATAGACAACCGGATGCAGTGTGGAAGGGGTGCAATCCGGTGTACAAACTGTGAACCGGACACCTCTTCGTCCGGTTGTCAAAGTGAAATTACATTTGACAACCGGATGGTCACTAACTGTAACTTATCCGGTTGTCAAATGTAATTTCACTTTGACAACCGGACGAAGGGGTGTCCGGTTCACAGCCTATTCACCGGATGACACCCACTTCACACTACATCCGGTTGTCATTATACAAACCGGATGAATACCCTGTCCAGTTCTCTGAATTTAAAAAATGACAACCGGATGGGGTTCATCTGGGTGCCCTACGACAAATTTAAAAAATACACCAAAACAAAAAATCTTACCTCCCCGTCGTTCTTTGCCACTGATAAACCCTTCACAATCGTTGGAAAATCTGTTCTACCGTTCAATCACACATCAAATCTTCAAAAACGATGCTCTAAAAGATGAATTTGAGAGAAAACTTTACTGTAGCAAGCACTGTGGTTATGATCGTGCGCGAGGAGAAGAAACCTTTCTATTAAAGAAAGGATATTTAGGTAATTTCGTAAAGGGCAAAGGTGGGATTTAAAATTTTTATTAGGGTGCAGGAAGAAGCTATTAGGGTGTAGGAAGAATTTGTCTGCAAGAAGAATGCGGCTTGGGCGGAAGATAGAGGCCCAAGCATTGTTTGAGGAGAATTAAATAGGAAAGTTATTTTTTCTGTCACCAATCTCGAAGCTTTGAATGAAGTGTTTTTTTTTTTTTCATTATTTAGGAGCAAGAAAATTCTAATTACAAAGTTTATTTTTACCTTTTACAATAACACCCTCAAAACTAACTGTGTAATCCTAACCCATACTTTTCCTATTTCTAGAATCT
>Ga0209489_102473_pt1 | contig 37644 bp, 39 predicted proteins | sample SiratrowhiteBW_FD_187527 | JGI IMG/M metagenome (GOLD analysis project Ga0209489, IMG submission 187527) | Root nodule microbial communities of legume samples collected from California, USA - Siratro white BW (SPAdes) (version 2) | ecosystem: Host-associated > Plants > Roots > Nodule | place... | reverse complement strand
ATTAATTATATATATATATATATATATATATATATATATATATATATATATTTTATTATTATTTTTTTTTTAATAAAACAGATACAGGGAAAAAAGTGCATTGCATGAATATTGTGATGAGAAGAAGATAAGGTATGAAAGCTGAAATTTATGATAAAAACAGACCAAGATCACCTCTTCCATTTGATCTGCGAGAAGACATTGTGGAACAGCTACTATGACCTGAAAATTTTGAAGAAATGAAAGTGTATATGGTGGCAAAATGAACGAAGCAAAAGCGAAGATTGTTGGGTAAAAGCTACCGGACTCTTGAACCAGTTGAAGCCTCTGCTTGAAGTGACGTGAGAAACTTCTGCTTACAGTGAGGTAATATGTTTTAGAAATTTTTCTTATATATATACCTTTTTTATGAATTTTTTAAGAAGTATATTTTTTTCTAAAAAAATTACAAAAAATATATGTATGTCAACTTTATTTATTTACATACATAGATCGGTTTTCTCTTCGTGTTCACAATTTTATTTTTGGAACCGCATTTTGACCTCTATTTATCCAGGTCAGTTTTGGAAAAGTAAGTCAAATTGGAGTAATTAAAATTTATTTTTCAGAAGTGGGAAAATAGAAAAGTAGGGAAAATAAATGAAACTAAATAACAAAATATAGTTAAAATGAAAAAGATACACAATAAAAGAAAATTGAAAATGTGAATGAGATTATTGTTGCCTTTAATCAAATTTGGTTTTTTTTATACTATGTTTGTGGGTTTATATCTCTCTCTTAAGCCATAAATTATTTTATAAGTTTTGTTCTTTACAAATATCTTGTTTAAATAAAGAATTCAATATTGTTTCATAATTCATGATGTTTAGTAGAAATTTTAACTTTTTTTTTACAACTCTTGATTATATAGGATACATCAGTGTTAATATTTATTTTTATTTAGTGATGAATAATCTTTTGATCTATAATTCAAATCAAACATTAATAATTGATTTTTATTATTTGTTTATGATATCTGTAGTCTAACACTTTTGTGATCCTTTCAAATAGTTAAAGTAATTTTTATTACTTTATATATAATTTTTAAAATTATATAAAATTTATCTAATTATTTTAAAAAAATTAAAGTTAACAACCAATATAACTTAAATAAAAAATGAAAGAAAATGAAGATTTAATTATAATCTTTCAATTTGATCTTATTTTTTATATGACTAATTGTCATTAAACACAATGTAATTATTGGAATTTAATGAGATTAAAAAGAAATAACATTTTACCCATTTATTTATTTATTGGAATGGGAAATTGGTTAGTTACCCAACACGAAAGGGATCATAGAACCAAAGATGTGTATCTCAGTGTTCATGTGGCAAGCTCATCCCAAGTACCCCTTCATCATCTTATGCAATAGGGACCAGATTTATTCTCGGTGAGTACTTAGTCTACTTTTGGGAATTGATTCTTGAGTTGAGACAAATGGAATGTTTATTTATTGGTGCGAGTGGTGAAACCTTATAGCCCTACATACCCTTTGGCATGGTGGTGGGGAGGGGAAACAATTTTGGGTGGTAAGGACGGACTGGGCGGCGGAACGTGGCTGGGCTCCACCAGAAATGGCAGGATCGCGTTCCTCACTAATTTTAGGGAAGTTCAGACCCTTCCACACCTCAGAAGTAGAGGGGATTTGCCCCTTCGTTTTCTTCAGGTAAACCCTCGCATTGCACTCCATCTGTTTGTCCTTTCACTCAACAAAGCCTGCTCTGCTTCAAATACTGACTTTAAGAAGTTCAAAGTATCCTCTGCCATGTGGGACATCTCCTATTTATAAGGATTTCTTGCCCTTTATTAGCATTTGAAGGATCAGTTCGCAAGATTGTTTTCAACTTTTGCTGGGTTTTATTGAGTTTCTGGGTTTAGGGTTCTGTTCTGCATAAATGGCTACTTACGATTCGTCTTAACCCTGGGCTAAGATAGAACTTCTCATAAAAGTTCAGAACTCCATCACTGATTTGTTCTTAAATGACATTTCAAAGGGTTAAAATGATGATGGAAGCTTTGACTTTAGGTGATGTGAAACTATTGGACATATCAGAATTCAGAACAAAGACAAATGGTGAAAAAAAACAATTATTTATTGAACCCGCATAGAGATGCACTGTTACTGAGTGAACAAAAAATTAAACTAGCTTATCAACTATTGTTATTTGTCATGCTTCTTTTTCGTTTCTCTTTTGTTAGTAGGCAGGGTGATGTTACAGTGGTTTAATCATAACGTGTGAATAAAATGCAACAGAGCAATGAGAGTCCCCAGGAGTTTGCAGAGCAAGTTGTGAGAGAGGGACATCTGTACAATGGGTTTAACCTTGTGGTGGCTGATATATGCACCTCCACCATGGTTTATGTGTTCAATAGACCAGACCGAGATAACCCTTCTTATGCTCTAGTGACCCCCGGAATTCACGTGTTGGCTAATGCATCCCTGGACGCTCCTTGGGCAAAGGTAACAAAACAATCCTGTTGTTATTTCCAGATTCTTTTTAGTTTGTACTTGGGTTGGTTCATTTGTTATGTGTTTAGAAATTACACCTGGTTTTTTATTGCCCTTGTAACTATTGCTATCTATGATTTATTTCATATCCAGAATGATATAATGATGATTATATATGTAGCAAATTGTAGCAACCAATTTTGATCAACTTAACCCTGATAAGTAAACTAAAAGAAAAAGGCTCTTACTTATAAATTACAATAATTCATCAAGTATCTCTATATCAAAATGGTTTTTAAAGGTTATTTTAGTCCTTTTTGGCAAAATAAAGATGATTTTTTTTATATAATTTGTATTAATCGCACACAATTATTCTTTTAATGTGAAAAGGAGAAAAAAGTACTAATTTGACAAAATTAAAAAGGAATTGTTGTAGTTTGATTCTTCTGAAAGAGACAGCATGTATGCAAACAATAACACCAACCGAAAATTTTCACACCCTTTTCAGGCTGAACGGATGCGCCAAAGTTTCGAAGAATTTATTAGGGAATATGGTGAAAGTGATTTTCCCATTAAAGAAATGGTTGAGAAACTAATGACAAGCAGAGTGAAAGATGAAGAGTGGATGCTACCTGGGGTTCAGCCTCGTGAACGAGAACATCCTCTGAGTGCTATATTTGTTGAAGTAGAATTTTCATCGGTAACCAACACCTTCATTCCACCTGTTTATTTGTCTGTTTAACCGTGCTTTTACATGCTTAAACTAAAAATCCGTTTTATGTTTAGGGGTATTATGGAACTAGGAGCTCTTCTGCCTTGTTTGTCAAATCAAACAAAGAAGTAACCTTCTATGAAAAATATCTGGACCTGAACCAGGACCAGAAGCAATGGAAAGATAAAATGGTGACCTACAAGATCAGCGAGAGATGATAAAAGGCAGGGATATTATTCATTTATTTCTGCTGTTCTGCTTCAAACATGTTAAAATAGATGTAGCACAAGCATAACCTGCAATAGGGGAATAAATACTTGATTACTTTCGGTACTGTGGTTTAGCCACCACTAGCATCGTTCTCCGTCTGCATATTTACTTTTCCCAAACTAATCTTTAACCTCAGTTGCATATTTCTTTTCTCGCTTTGAATAGTTTACTTGGACATTTATATTTTGTTATTTTTTTATAGGTACATAAAAATATCTATTCACAGAACAGGAATAGTATAAGACCTTTAAGTTTTAGCATATCCTAGTAATGACATGGTTTCAGGAAAATTAGAACTGGAAATGGAAAATAAATTGCTAAACTTTTAACTTAAAACAGGCCTAAATTACTCTAATTTTTAGACCAAAAATAATTCTGTATCTGACGTGATTTTTATCCATTTAATTTTGAATTGTAATATATTAGATAAAACTGGATAATCATGCGAATATAATTCTTACATGTAAAATGAGAAAAATTTAAATTAAAGGCTTAGTTAAATTTTAAATATCTCATAAATTTGAGAATTTTTAATAGTATTTATTATAATAATGTGTTCTATTAAGTATTTAATGTATTTTTATTTTGAGTATTCTTATTGAGATAAATGTTATTTCTGTGTCGTTGTGTCTTCGACTACAACTTCTGATAACGGCACCGTATTCGAAGAAATGATTCTTCTCTGTTTCCATGAACCCAAAGGCCGGGTTGCTTCTAACATAGTATTTTCTAAAAAATTCTAATTTACAATTTTAAAAATAATGAGATGAAATTTAACTCAATAATAATCAAACGAAGTAGAATATTACGATAAAAATTAATAATAGAAATAATATGAATAGTGACAAAGTTTTATAATTTATGGATAAATAATTATATAAATTTTTAATCTAAGGTACAAATGCTTTTCAAGAATTGCTGTTGTTTTAGTAAAATATTTATGCTACACAAAAGTTAACTTTATTTGTAAAGGTTTATTTTATTAAGTATCAAAATTTTATATTTTTTTATTAAATCTTTTTGGTTTGAGTTTGTCATTAAACGAAGTGATACAACTCTTTTATTTTGAAGTTTCAAATATAATAACATAAACTTGTACAACAATAAAAATAAGTTTAACAATCTTAATTATTTTTATAAAAATCTGACGTTGTTTTATTCTTTCTAATTAAATACTGAAATAAAAACTCAATCAACCATACAGAGACATAAAATAATGTCATGTTTCATAAATATAATTAAATTTTTTAAATATTATTTTAAAAAATTTTAAATATTATTTTTACTGTCGTCGAAGTTTATAGTACTGTGGTTGAGACTTTTAACTTGATGACAAAATGTAACGAAGAATATTCAATAGAAAAAATATAAATATTTTGTATACTCAATCAAAATTAAAACTTAAGCAATTGTGATGTAAATTAACGTCATACCACTTTAATTGAGATGAAATCAAAATATAAAAAATTAATCAAAAATATAAAAAATTACAATTTTTTTAATATGAACTTAATGAAATATATCTAAAAACCTTAAAACTTAATTAAATATTATAAAATATTATAATATAATAAAATATCTAAGAGACCTGGTACATAGTTTTGCCGCACTGGAATGATAAAGTGAGTAATATGTGTGTTTTGGTGAGCAATTGAGTGGTATTTGCCTAATTGCATTGGATCGGATGGAGTTTGAGGTGAAGGTGGTGGGAGGCATAGACTCCTGTTTCGTCTCCCTTCCCCTCTCACTCATCCAAACTCTTCAGTCTACGCGCTCAACTCCGCTTCCTCAAATCCTCGCTCTCGAGCTTCGCTCTCCTCCTCACACCTGGTTCGTCGCTTGGTCCGGCGCCACTTCTGCTTCTTCCGCCATAGAGGTGCTGAACTTCTCCCCTTCCACCTTCTCACTCACTCACTCACTCACTCGCTTTCATTTTCAATTCTACATAAACCTTCCAAAATAACTTGTGCAGCTTTCTCCTCTTTTTGCGGAGTGCATTTCCTTGCCAAATCACGCTACTGTTCAAGTCAAAGCTGCTCCCAATGTGCCGCACGCTTCTCTCATCACCATCGAGCCGAACACGGAGGATGACTGGGAAATCTTGGAGCTCAACGCCGACCTAGCTGAGGCTATAATTCTCAACCAGGTACGCATTGGAATTGAACATTCACTTAACCTCAGCATACTACAATTCGATCCAAAGTAACTTAAATTAGACATTGAAATTCAGTTGTGTGTACTTGTTAGAAGACTAAAAGGTCTCTTTGAATGAACTTATCTAGAAAAAGAAGAAACTAAGAGTATGTTTGGATAAATGTATCCTTAAATTCAAATAGGAGAAGGAAAAATGAAATGAGTTTCTCTTAAAACTAAAACTATATTATGCAGTGGTTAATTTATAGAATCTCCCGAATTTAAGCTTCTCCAAAAGCTTGCTTTTAACTTATGATTAAAACTAAATTTAACTTTTGGTAGAGTTTATTTTATTTTCTTATTTTTTCGGTCACAGTTGTTTAAGGAGGAGTTTATCCAAATGGATTTTTTGAAGCAAAAAAAGAACTCACAAGTTAAAATTATTTTATGCATAACTTAAATAAAACTTCTGGAGAAGCTAATAGGAGAGACTTTTACGTATTAACTTATGAATAGATTAATTTTATCTTATGGAAAAACTTTTTCATTTGTCCTTATTTTCTTGTGAGTTTTTATGAATAAATTTATTCTATCAGACCCTAATTATGGATTGGAATGTATCTATTGAGAATTTTGTCAGGCTTGTCTTCATCTTCCTGTGTATGTTTTCTCTTTGTGAGTGTTTGTTGCTGTTCTAATGTGTCCATTGTGTGAATTGTCTTAGGCATTAGTTTGATTAATAAAGAAGAAAAAGGATCTTTTGCATAAAAATAAGATAAATGGGAGTGACAGTACAGACATGGGAGTGGAAATAGACACTCCCTTTCTTCTTTGAAAGATTAGTGGACACAAAATGCTACTTTAACATCTAGAAAGAGAGAGAAAGTAGGCATGATAGGTGATATCATGTGATAGAATGAGAGATAGAGAGAAGTAATAGGTGTTGAAGGCGTGTATGATACATAGAGGTCTTTGTGTACCACCACCTTTCTTTATCCTCTTTCAGAGAACGTTTGTTTTTGGGATCTAAGTACTATATTTTCTATTATTTAAACTGCTTTATTCTTTTGCCTTCACTTCTCTACTGGCTATATGGAAAGGAAATCAGTCACTTCGAGAAGAAATGAATCTTTTGATCTCTGTATGTTACATTCATATAATGATGTGGGTAACTTGATGCAGCTCAGGATTGTCTATGAAGGGATGAAATTTCCTTTGTGGTTGCATGGTCATACTGTCATCACATTCCAAGTGGCTTCTGTTCATCCGAAGAATGTGGTGGGTAAGATGATACCTATTTCTGTCTCTATAGTTCTTTGGTATCATCACATGCTTGGTCTAAGCTGCAAATGTCATTAATTACACTGTAGTTTTTGCTTTCTTTTCATGTGTATATAATTTAATCCCCTTTTGAACTATTGTGACAAACATGATAAAGATGTAGTTATCATATAGATGCCAAAATAAAATTGCAAACTATGTTCTTCATAATCAGGGTTCTCTCTTTCATCTGAAATCAAGGATATTTATTTGAGTTTAAACATGTGTTAGACACTATTTGGTTTGCTTCTCGTGCTGCTTGGAGAGAACTACTATCCCAAATATGTATAGGAATTGGACAGCATTATTGCTTTAGTGTGTGGTGCTGGTCATATAATTTATATTTTTTATATTAAAGTAGTCCGCTTAGGAACTTATAGATTGAGTGATTTTACAGCATCTATCAAACATTTGGATAATTTATTATCAATGTATCATTTCGTGTGTGTTGGTGGATGAGTTGCCTTGCTATGAAACATTCATAACTGGTTTTTAAACCGTACATTTGATGATTTAATCTTATTAGTTGCATTTGCTCTTAATATTAAATCTTAGGGAAATATATACTTAACTTGGGACTTATATTTTATCCCAGACATTTCTTTTTAGTATTACTGTACAATATGATTGCTAGCATTTAAAATATTAAGTAGGAGAATATCTCATATCGGGGGTAGGTGAGAAGGGTGGTATTATACATAATTATTTATTATTTCTTATTCAGTGGATTCTTACTGTTCTAGTGTAAACAAGTTTCTTTTGATTGTCGTCTAACACATGAGACTTTGTCAGTACAACTAATGCAAGAAACTGAAGTTGCTGTTGCTCCAAAAAGGCGCAAAAAAAGTTTGGATTCGGCAGGAGATTCACATCTAGACAATAAAGAGCACACTCCTAAGATGCTGCTGCGTTTACAAGATCCAGAAGGATTATGTAGTACCAGTACTCATGTCAAAGGAGTTGACCTTAATCTAGAGCTTACTACTGTTGCTTTTGTTCACCCAGAAACAGCCAAAAAATACTCATTCAACATGCTTCAGTTGGTTTTGATAGTACCCAGAGTATCCAAGGAGAATGCTAATATTTCAAGAACCAATATTATGAAAAGCAGAAGTGGTTCAACTAGTAATGAAGTTGAAAATGTATATACTGACAAGACAGAATATCGACAAGCAATTGTTCATTTGATGATTTCAGAATCTGTGGCTGAAGGACATGTGATGGTAGCTAAGTCTCTTCGCCTTTATTTGAGAGCTAGCCTACGTTCATGTATGTGAAGTTGTCCTTTACCCATCTTACCTGATGCATTCTATTTAAAAATCAATTGTAGGTTATTTTCTCATAAATTTAATTTTGTGGAATATTGTGCCCAGCAAATTATTATTAAATGTATTTTATGTTTGGTGTTTATGTTATCTGTTTCTATAGTTAAGAGACAAGCAGTCTCTAATTGCATTTTGACAGTGCATCAAACTGTCATGCATCAATTAGGGAATAAGCTGTTTGTTATTTTTAAAAACAATAGGTTTGCCCAGGTCCATAAACATAAAATACAGCATTTGAAGAAAATTATAGTGGAAGGGTTTGCTCCTTTTTTTTGTGGATTTGTTGGTTTTAGCAGGAGTATAATTATTGATTTTCCAATTTACTATCTCTGTAAGAATTTTTTACTCTCTTTTAGTGTTCAATGTATATTTTCAGTTGAAAATTTATCTTCAATTTTGATATCTGATTCTAACAAGAATATTGCTTTTGTGATTGAATAGGGGTTTATTTGAAGGCATGCAATATTATTTTGGAAAAAAATATTCCTTCAACCTCTCTTTTTCCGTGCCAATTCAAACTACTAAGACAGGAGAATTCTGTTGAGAAAGATGGTCTAGAAGTTTCTCATGGCCACAATAATCACATTGATAAATCAGTCCAGGGAAAAGCTACATCAGGTGTCTTTGTGAATTCTATAGATTGGTCAATCCAAAATAAAGTTCTAGAAGCTATCTCTGATGAATCCAATTACAAAGCAGAGGAAGAGTCTACAAATCAATCTCACAATCAAAGGGGATTACAGAGTCTTGTACGACTATGGTATATCACACAACTTAAGGCAATTACTTCCATTTCAGGTGTGGAGGTTAGTTCATTGATTATGGGTTATAAAACCTTGCTTCATTTTGAAGTAAGCTGTTACAAGCTTGGGAGTAATGGGAAGGCTCAGTTCGCCGATAGTCCTTCAGAGAACAGTGGCAAGGCAGCTGAAATGTTGTTTTTATTGACATTTGCTGAAGAATATCTGCATAATGGGAAACTTAGTGCATATGAAGTTGCTCTTGGTGGAGAACTCGATAACATTAGTATTGTGGACGTGAAGTGTATTGAAAGGATGAAATTATGTGATCCTGTGTCTATTCTTTCTATAGAAGAGAGAACCTCTGAAGACCGCATTAGTTCAAAGCTATCTTCCCTTGGCTGGATGGAGAAAACTGCGAATGATGTTATAAACAGTAGGTCTATTTCGGGGGGGAAGGGGGAGGGGATGAAGTGTCTGTTACTTTTTCAATTGATTGTTGTCGTGGTCATTTTTTTTTCCCAATAAAATCTTAAATGATCCTTCATTACCATTATTGTTAATAGATGTACCTAGCCGAGTAGGAAAATGCCCAAATGATATGTACAAAGATATAACCCTTGGCAATAAAGGATAAGAAAAATGTTTGTACTTAAAAATTAAACATAACCATAACCTTTGCATGTGTTGTTATGATTAGGAAGGATACTGGAGGAAATTGTTTGGGAGATATCATGTGAATAATATCCCTGCTAATTTGGTTTTTAATCCTGTTCTACCTGTTTTATCTGTTGAACTTATTTGTAGGGTAAGATTCCCTATTTTTGTCCTAGTTATTTTGGACTGTTAATATGGATGGCCCATTCAAAGGTTTGTTAGAATTTAGTTTGATGTATGCTGGATTCATTTCTTTTCCTCCTTGATGCTGCTGCTCACTAATCTGAATTTTATTCACCTAAATATCAATTGCATTCTTTCGCACTTGGTTGTCCTTTAGTGATACTTAACTTATTGCTTTTGCTGACTGCAGGAATGTTGATATTATTATGTTCTGCATCTGGTTTGTGGTTTGGCTCACACAACTTACCACTCCCTGGACATGTTCTGATATATGGACCTCCTGTGAGTACAACATAAACTTTCGTAAGTTCAATATAAAACATATATGGCTTTTAGAAACTGGACTTTTAGTCGAACTTATTAGTGTTGTACACATTTAGTTTTTCAACTGAGTGTTGGGAGTTAGTGTTTATGTTTTCTGTTATGGCTGTGTAACTACTTTTGAGTCTATGTATTGACTTTGCTTATGTACTCTTTACACAAGTGAAATAATATTCTGTTCAGCTTCTGTTAAAGATTTTTCTCTGTTTCCTTCATATCAAAATCTGATACGGTATCATGAGCCATATTTAGTCCGCAATGGTCAATTCAAGCTCCCTCCCTTCTGCTTCTCAGTTTTTTTCCAAATTCGATAGCTGAAATTATCTCCTTTGGAAACAACAAGTTGAACCTATGATAAAGTCACATAGACTTCATAAATTTGTTGTAAATACTGTGATACCTCCACGTTTCCTTTCTAATGATGATTGTGCCTTTGGAACAATCAATCCAACATATGAAGAATGGGAGGCTCAAGATCAAATATTGCTTTCTTGGCTTCAATGGGCTCTATCAAAGACTATTGTGTCTAGCATTCTTGGAGCTGTTCATTCTTATCAAGTGTGCGAATAGATTCATGATCACTTTCTTACTCAAAGCAAGGCTGTTTCTGCTTGCTGGTGTTAATGTTTCTGCTTTGGTTGTGTAACCATTTTTGAATTCAACCTTATAAAACAAACTTGTAAAATGAAATTTGTACCTGCTTATATACTATAATTTTACCATATCTCTAATGGATGTGGAATTCTCAACAATGAATGACTATTAGTAAACTATAGATTAACATTGCTGGATGGTTCAGTGGAGAAAGGTTTTCTAGGTAATTAACTATATTAGTACTTTTTGTTGTCCAACCATACCTTGTACTTTTCTGTTGACCTATGCATAATACTTCATTGTATAAACCCGAGTTCTATTCTCCTGAGACTCCATTTTTCACTTTCATTGCTCACTCTCAATTTTGGCTAAAGTATATTTTCAATTTAGGATATATTGATAACTTGATTGATTAAAGATGCCATAGCCTTTAAAAGTGCCTAAGATGTAATTACTTGATAACAATAAAAACTAAATTGGAAAACATACCAAGAAATCTTTTTTCTTCAGTATTTGTCTATGATAAATTTAAAGGAAAGTGATAGTGTATAGAATAGTTTAAAGTTGTAACCACTTTAGTATCTGTTAGTAGGAACTAGCTAACTAATTGCAGTTAGTTATGCTGACTGTTAGTTAGGTAGATGAGCTGTAGTCTAGACAGCATAGCTTGCTATGCAAGCTACTGAGTTTGTATAAACACCTGTACTTGTACTTAAATTCAGTTTGGATAAACCTTTCTCTTTTATCTTGGTTTTAGTTTGTTCTGAAAGTGAGGCCTACCTAACTCCCTCAAATTGGTTAAATTTTCACATCACATCACATCACAAAAATACGGCTTGCTGTGCTTGTCTTTGAGTTGAGAATCTAGCTCTTCATATTTAGATTTCACATTACGCTTAGTGATTCTTTCATATCTGCCTTCATATTGTTGATCTGGCCACAAAAAGAAGGTTACCAATCTGACGAGTGAATTATCAATGCATTTGACATTTAAATATTTTCCCCAGGGCTCTGGTAAAACTATATTAGCAAGAACTGTGGCAAGATCCCTTGAGAACCGTGAGGACATCTTTGCACACATGTATTAATATTAATTCTAATATAGTTGTTCCTTTATGATTTTCCCAATTGTAATTTTCAATGGCTACTGTTGTGATTTAATAATTTCAGCTTTCAATGTTATGCAGAATTTTTATTTCCTGCTCAAAACTTTCCCTTGAGAAGGTCCCGGTTATTCGCCAAGAGCTTGCAAACCATGTAACTGAAGCTTTAAACCATGCTCCTTCTGTGGTCATCTTTGATGATCTTGATAGCATAATTTCTTCCCCTGACTCTGAAGGATCTCAGCCATCAATATCTGTTGCTGGACTCACAGATTTTCTGGTTGACCTCATGGATGAATATGGGGTAAGAAATATGCCTTAATTGTTACTTAATACAGTTTCTCTGAAATGTTATGTATATTGTTGTTCCTTGTCTCAACTGCATGTCAAAATACTGATGAGGATTACAGCTTTTTGAAGTGTGGGTCCTGTAGATGATACCCATTATCCCTCTTTTTAAGTCATCACTTGAGAAAAATACAAAAGAGGAGACCGAATTTGAGAGAGTGAATTTCCCTTTCTTAGGATCTCATATTTATAATAACTTCGTATATTTATAATAACTTTGGATGCATCAGATAGAGTGTATGAGAGGGAAAAGAAGAGAATATGAAAAGATGTATCTAGGAACTAAGTACATTACAAAGCACACAACAACTTTATAATAAATTCTATTTAAGACTATTTATTCTAACACTCCCCCTTATGTTGGAGCATACAAATTGTATGTGCCAAGCTTGGAACAAATAAATTCTATCCGGGGTCCTTTCAAGGATTTTCTTAATACATTTGCAAGTTGATAATTTGATTTGACAAATTCAGCGTAGATTTCCTTGGACAACAACTTTTCTCGAATAAAATGACAATTAATTTCTGTGTTTAGTCCTCTCATGGGAATACTAGATTGGAAGCAATGTGGGGAGCAACTTGTTTATCACAAAGTATTGTCATTGGCTGAATCTAATAAAAGTCTAATTCTTGGAGGAATTGTTTTTCCCATGTAAGCTCACAAGTGAAGGATGTCATTGCCCTACACTCAACTTCAGTAGATGATTGGGCAACAACATTTTGTTCCTTGCTTTTCCAAGAGATAATATTTCCTCCAAAGAAAACACAATATCTTGTAGTAGAGCATTTGTCCATAGGAGAACCAGCCCAATCAACATCACAATATCCAAATATTTGGGTATTCCCTTTATCTTCATAAAGTAGTCCTTGTCCTAAAGCCTTTTTGTGATATCTTAGAATACGGATGGCAACATTCCAATGATCAATACAAGGATTTTGCTTGAATTGATTCACAACACCAAATGCAAAAGTTCAAAACGGATGATAGAAAAAAACATAGTTACATCTAGACTCAGAATATTTAGGAAAAGAAGACTTGACGTGTTTTCCTAATTGACATGATTCACGTTCTAAAGTTTGGAGACAATTAAGTTTAGGAACCATCTTTAGTTTTGACAAATGAGGATGATCTAAGCGTTAATGTAGCAGTTTAGGAGATGAGGATGTAGCACAATATACAAATGAGCTAGTACCAAGGTAGTATAGGCGCCTAGATTCATGTCTTTTGTCAATCATCCGACCTGTACCATGTGTTTGTATAACGAACGAGTTGCCATCAAAGGTTACCGAACAATTCAATGATTTAGTTAATTGAATTAATGAAACAAGACTAAAGGGATAGGCAGGAACAAAAGAACAAATTTTAAGTTTAAAAAAAGAAAAAGGGAAACTTGACTAATTCCTTGGGAAGCTACTTTAGATCCATTGGCTAGGATTATGAAATGAGGTGTTTTAGGAACAGAGAGAGAAGGGAACAAAGGGATATTACCAAAAATATGATCAGATGCACTTGAGTCAATTATCTATGGTTGACTCTCCACAGATTGTGAAATGCAAGTTGATAAACTAGGAGTTGTAGAGGATTGCACTAGGCTGTTGGATTTCAACCTCAAATATTTATGATATTCTTCATTAGAGAGCTTTTGCTCAGAAACTTTAGATTTGGAAATATTGGCTGTCTTGTCAGGAAAGCCATGTAAATTGTAACAATTCTCTTGGGTGTGGTCCATTCTTTTATGCTGTGTGCATTGAGGACGCCCTACCACCGTGCCCTCCTCTAGTGCCATGACCTCCTTTTCCACGAGTAGAAATCATGGCAAAAGGCTCAATAGATTATTGAATATTTCTACTATTAGGTGTTGGAACACGAAGGAGTCATGTTGTCAAGCTTTTCATAGAAGGAACTTCCTAACCAGTTAGAATTTGATCTCTAATAGAATCAATATCTGGATTCATTGCATAGAGGATCGTAACTGATTAAAACTTATCCAATTTATTTTTTTTATCTCATCTAATTAGTCAACTTCCAAGAACATCTTCAATTCCTTAATTGCAGATTAAGTTTCAGCAATAAAGACATCATGTCATTATTAGATTGCTTGATAGAGAAGCCAATCGATTAGCAGAATCAGAAAGGAGTTGGTATCGTTTGCAAAAATAATTTTTTCCTTTTTCCAAGAGGAGTTACAGGTTTTGAATAACTTGAAAGTGCTCAAAATATTGGGATCTACTGGTTGCCAAATTAGAGCACAAAGCTGAATATCAGTCCTTTTTTCTGTGATTGAACTTGATCTGGTGGTACTCTATTCCCATCTTCTAAATGATCGTGAAAACCTTGGCTGAGAAACCAAAGTTCAACTGAGGTAGACCAAAATAGGGTTTTCCTATTTAATTTCTCAAATGTTATAGGAGGCGTCCCAAAAAAGAGGAGATATTCCTTGAAGACATGTTGAAACGGGATAGATGTTGAGATATAGTCCCGTAATGTAACAGAGAAAGAACATAGGATAACCCTAGGGTTTCAAGAGAGAGAAATAGTGCACAATTCTAGGCGACCCCCCACCAAATAGTACTGAAATGAAGAACATAGGATTGAAATTAGCTTAAAAGACTCTGACGAGTTGAACCGTGGTAGTTCCGAAGGATTTCAAGAACTGGAATGCAGCAAGTGAGACACACGCACCTTGGGTAGTCGGGACGGGCGATGGTGGTGGATGACGGTAGATGATAGTGGAAGGTTGTGGACAATGAGTGGATGGCAGATAGAGATAGGCAGAGTGGGATCGACCCGCTCTTATACCAACTTGAGAAAAATACGAAAGAGTAGTGAGTGAATTTGAGAGTGAATTTCCCTCTCATAGAATCTCATATGTATAATAACTTTGGATACATCAAATACGATGTACGAGAAGGAAGAGAAGAGAATATGAAAAGATATATCTAGGAACTAGGTACAACATAAAGCACACAGGAGCTTTACAGCAAATTCTATTTGAGAATATTTATTCTAACATCATCAAGAGGTTTTTTTATGTTCACAAAAGTTATCAATAGGTTAGTCGAATTAGCTTTCAGTTTTTAGTTGAATAACTCATTAATGGGGAGACGAAGACTATTTTTACTTTCTTGGTGTCCACAATATTCTAGTAAGATAATGGATATAAAATTGGGATACAGACAGAAAAGGAAGGTAGGAAGACCATATATAAGTAGATATCTTAATATGAAAGAATTGGTAGTACATGAAAGAAAAAACAATAAATCATGACATCAGACTCAGATTCACCAGCAGAGGTAGAGCAGCAACATGGGCAAAATAGATGACATCCATGGACAGATAAGGAGTTATTACTGAGAAAAGAATTAGAAACTCAGTAGAAAGGGAAGGAAAACATTTCTGGTGTTGAAGTATTCTGCTACAGTACAAATAAGAAGAAAAGGTAGAAACTCATTTTAGAGTTTGCTGAACCATGCAATAACAAAATGAATGGGGAATAAGAAGGCCGTTCAGCTTGCCAGAGGCTTGACATGTTGTGTCACCTCCAGCTTCTGGTACTAACCACTCCAAAATGTGGTTCTTCTTGGTGCAACCTTCAAGAAGGCTGAACACAACTTCAAAAACAGAGTGCAAAAGCAAATTGTGTGTTTGAAAAAGAGAGCGCTTCTACTGCTACCACCATCCACCACAAGATATTTACGAAGATATTTATTATTTACAACTGTATGCCTTGCCATTTCTTTTTGTACTGCCCTCTTATTTTCTCAGAATACTTCGTACAAAATTGTTTCTAAAAGTGTATGTATATACTTTTCTAAATACACATATTTTCCTCATCAAGACACTCTAGATAAAAGTTCGAGTTATTCTACACCTGGTAGAAATAAACAGTCTTTCTGAAGAACACACACTAATCGCAAAAGATTAAGATATTCTCTTTTTTGCTCAATCAATTTAGCATGCAATTTTCTTCTTACCGTTTTGAATCTATTGCCTGTTGCACACTGAACAGGAGAAGAGGCAAAAATCATGTGGATTCGGACCAATAGCCTTCATAGCTTCCATACAATCCCTAGAGAAGATACCACAATCTTTAAGCTCTTCAGGTTTGATATTTTTGTATGTAATATATTTATCACATTATAGTAAAATCTTAAAAAAATATTGACCATTATCTTTCATTTTTTATATCCAGTTTATTTCTCATCTTCGGGCAGCTGATTTCTTGATTCACTTTTTATTAGGACGATTTGACTTTCACATAAAGCTGCCTGCTCCTGCAGCCTCTGAGCGCAGGGCTATGTTGAAGCATGAAATACAGAGGCGTAACTTGGTTTGTGATGATGACATTCTGCTTGACGTGGCTGTAAAATGTGATGGTTATGATGGTTATGATCTGGTATTTCACTTCTTTTAGATTTATCATGTAGAAAATTGTTATTTATTTGGCTTCACTGGTGTAAAAATTACTAAATGTCAGTTTTGTGAATGTGTTAGCATGTGGTTCTGTTTGTTATGTGCTCCATGAGTAGAGAAATTTAGAGAGAAGAAAAACTGGAAGTTTATGCATTTATGGTATAGACATTCGGCTGCAGATTTTTTGCTTTATATCATTACCGAGTTAGTTTTTTTTAAGACAAACAAGAATAGAAAAACAGCAGTTTGTGGGATTAACGGAAGCCCATTTATGAGGTAGGGTTGTTCTATTTTCTTCATGGTTTACGCCCTTTTTTCAGTGGTAGAGGAAGAAAGGGGGTGTTTGTGCATTTGTTCATGAAACATTCATTGAAATATTCCTGAACAAATTTCATTAGTAAATGATCCAGATTAGAGATAAGGAAATTTATAATTACTTTATCATAGCTTGAAAAACATAAAAGGATGTTTCTGTTCCTACCAAACTTAATTATTGTCTCAGTGGCATCATTTACATTTAATGAGCAACACTTATGTACAAGTTTGGTTGTCATTTTGAATATTATTAATGCTGAACTGTTGATTACTATGTCTGAGCTGCAAGTGCGTAAATATTTAATATTTTCATTCCTTCCAGGAAATATTAGTTGACAGAACTGTTCATTCTGCTGTTCACCGTTTTCTGCAATCTAGTGCTTCCGTCGATGTGCATGAGAGTCCAGCTATACTAAGGGAGGATTTCTCTCAGGCAATGCTTGATTTTCTTCCAGTTGCAGTGCGTGATATCACAAAATCAGGTTCTGATGATGGCCGTTCTGGATGGGATGATGTGGGTGGTCTTGTTGACATTCGAAATGCTATTAAGGAGGTCTGACTTAGTGAAATATTAGAATCTTGTTCTCTCACTAGATTTTGTGTATCATGTTGTATTTTTCACTTTTTAAGTAATACTCCCTTCTTCGAATAGAAACTAAATTGTGGTCATGTTTATTGGACTTAGATATAAGAAAATTCCAACGAACTCAACCTCATTTAATGTTATTATCTAAAAAATACCCTTATGTTTAAATCAGGGCATCATCTCAATAAATATGACTAAGGATAACGTAGAAATTAAGAACATTAAATGAACGTAGCTAACATTCTTCATCAGTGTAAAATTAGCTAATTTTTTTTATATTTGAGTTCAGAGGTAGTATTATTATATTTGTAATAACCAACACGTATACTTGCTTAAGCCAAGTGGACGACAAATTTAATCCCACAAAACTAGTTATTAAGGTGACTTCCTTCCTAAACTTATAACATTAATGTAACTTGTAAGTCATATCTCTAGTTGATACAGGACTAACAATTAAGGCAGCTTAGTTACAATTATTTTTTCCTTTTGTTGTATGTTTACTTTATACTAAGACATTTGAATGGTTTTACTTTGTTGGTTAAATTATTTCAGATGATAGAGCTGCCATCAAAGTTTCCAAAAGTTTTTGCACAAGCACCTTTGAGATTGCGGTCAAATGTCCTTTTATACGGTCCTCCTGGTTGTGGCAAAACTCACATAGTTGGTGCTGCCGCTGCTGCTTCTTCACTTCGATTCATATCAGTAAAAGGGCCAGAACTCTTAAACAAGTACATTGGTGCTTCTGAACAAGCTGTAAGAGATCAATAAGAACTTCTCTAGGCTATTATCGGTGTATACTATTTTTGGGTTTATTTATATGCTTTTTAAGCCTTATATTTTCTCAATTTCTCGGCATAAAATAAAAGGTTTTTCTGAAAATTATTACATCTCAATTGACTAACTAGCTTTTTATACTGTCACTATGGCCATTTGATCATAAATGTCTTTTATTAGGTGATGTAGGATGTTTATTTGGTTTGGTCTATAATATATTTTAATCTTTCAAATTAAAATTATTGATTTTGCATTCAAGGTCTGGGTGTTGAATGCTGGTTTCAGGTTAGGGATATTTTCTCTAAAGCAGCTGCTGCAGCACCATGTCTACTTTTTTTTGATGAATTTGATTCTATTGCCCCCAAGAGAGGGCATGACAATACTGGAGTAACTGATCGAGTTGTTAATCAAGTCAGTATATATTTGTCAATGTTTGAACTTTTACTTTGCTGAATAAAATCTGACTTCACATGTTTCAATTTTCAGTTTTTGACTGAGTTAGATGGTGTTGAGATTTTAACTGGTGTATTTGTGTTTGCTGCAACAAGGTTAGTTTCTCAAACATATTTTCATTTGTCAAAAATAGAACTATTTTGATAGTGTCCACAGATGAAAGACTAGCTGAAGCGATATAAAGTTTAAAAAAGACTTCAACCTTTGAATTGCTTTTGGCTTATACTTAATTTAGATAGTTACAGTTGGCAATTTCTGGTACAGGCTTTAGGATTAGTTTGGAGAAACTTTTCAGCCAGCATTTATAGCATAAAATAGGAGGCTAAATGAATCAAACTTTGTAGTCCTGCAACTGCAATTTGTTATGAACCAAATAAAGATTTTGTTGATAGAAAAGAGAAACGGAGAAAGAATACTTCTCCAAGGGTCTCCCTTTCACATAGGATTTTTCCTTTTACAAAGAGGAAACCTTAGTTATCAAATATTATTCCCCTTACATTTATTTAGCTCACTAATTTTGACAACTGTTGCATCTTATTCTAACTCCTAATAAATTTTGATATATGAGATATTTTTCATGTATCGAACATCTGTTCTAAGCTGGAATAATGATTTGGATATGATTAGTTTACAATTGATCCTTGTTTGTTCTGACTATTTCTTGTGATAGTAAGAACAAATGGGAAATGGATATTAATCATTATTATAACGTCTGTTTTTCATGTCAAGCAGTAGACCAGATTTACTTGATGCTGCATTGTTGAGACCTGGTAGGTTAGATCGTCTTCTATTTTGTGACTTTCCATCTTGGCATGAGAGATTGGAAATTCTTGCCGTGCTTTCTAGAAAGGTATGTGTTAGCATGACTCATGAGTATTGTCCATGTTTTGTTTCTTGTTTGCAAATTGCTCATGATGTCTATCGTATTGGGATTCTTACATACAATGTAAATAAGTGTGTTGGATTGAATGTTTTGCTTGTTCATATGTCGTGCAATGGAATCAGGGTTATAAAGCAAAAGCAAGAGAAAATATCATATGTATCTCATGCCTACCAGTCTGCTACATCCTCCTAGTGTCAGTAGTAGTAATTTTTGGTCAGTTAAAGAGGTAAAGGGACGTGAACTATGTAAGGAAATAAAGAATTATTTCATTTAAGAAAGTCAATTTAAGTCTAATTCAATCTTAGAAGATCGGATCCACTTATATATTATAATTTGATCATATTTGACAACCCTGGTCAAGAACTAAACACATATAGAATCAGTGGTGGATTTTGACTGTAATTTTGGAGGAACCAAAATAATATACTCAATATATATATATATATATATATATATTATCATTGTCACTAATATAACAAAAATGAATACATTATTTAATATAACTATAAATATAAAAAATATCACACATTTAAAGGATTATCTTCAATCCTTCAAATTCTTGAACTTATCAATAATTGAATCAGAACTTAGATTACCAAAAGGTAGGATAAATAAGTCACAGTTAATAACTGGTTATAAGAAAAACATAATATATATAAGATTGTATTTTATGTTTCTAAAAAATATAAAAATATTTTTAAAAAATAAGAACACTTAAATTAGTTAGAGTGTAAGAACTTGAAAAGAAGACAAGATATACGTGTTCAAATTCTTATATTCCAAAAAATCTCTGCAGATGGAAAAAAAAATCTTTTTGAATGTGAAACAGTCAAAGCTCATATATTAGAAATACTATACTATGAAACTAAATTTCATTGAACAAGTGGGTCAAGAGAGAGAACTATTTTTTTCTTTAGGAATGAATCAGATACGTTTGTGTTTTAATGTTAAAAAGAGAATGAATAGAACATGTGAAAAGAGAATATATAAAAAAAATCTTAATTTTCTTCCTATACATTTCATCATCACTCTTTTTATTCTTTATTACATTTAATTTTATGTTTCAATAGTTGTCAAACTAATGACATGTGCGTTATAAAATAAATTGGAAATCTTCATAATTTAATTTCCACTATTATATGCATCTAAAAAATTTAGGTGGCCCACGGCATCCCCCACCCCTATAATCCTCCGCCACTGTATAGGATTACAAAGTTAAGCAACAAGATCATTTGAACAAATTTCAAATGATGATCTTCTGAATGATCTTGATGAAATTGAATCCGTACATAAAGCTCTAAGAATTGTTTTTCAACGACCAAGACTATCTTTAGAAAGGTTTTTGAACTTTCTTAATTTGATTGCATGAAGATAGCTTGAAATTACTTGCTTACATAGCTAATAATTTAAATGGGTTAAAAACTGTTTTAATCCTTTAAAACAGGATCTTGAGCCTTGTTTGTTTGCACATTTTAGTTCACTAGAATGTGTTTTTAATCCATTAAAATCACTTAAATACTTTAGTGAGTTTAATCAAATAAAAAGTCGATTTAATTGGTTAAAATAGATTCACCCCTGTAAATGTTGAAATGAAATTATTAGATTAAAACAAATTTTTAAGGAGCCGAATGTCTTCCTTACAAAGCCAGCAAACTTAAAAACCATTTTAACATATTACAAAGAACTATAATCCATTAAAGCAAATCTAGACATTCCAACCAATGTTGAAACACTTCCAAACTAAATATCCACTTAGTCAAATCAAGATCAATGATAAAGTAATTACTTAGAACACATCTAAACCATATATTACAACCCAAACCCAACATCAAAGAATCAACATCTCCAACACTTGCATCATCATCAATGTTGTGGTTGGTAGCATCAAATCCTCGATCTCCATGCGTGTTTCAAGCTTCTGTATCAACAAAAAGTAAATATAGAATCTCGAAAACTCTAAGGTTTTTTTGTCTAGTTCTCTGAGGTCTCTGTGGTCAAATCTTAACTTTTTGCACAATTCATCATATGTTACTGAATCCAAACTGTATATTCCTCGTATCAAATTTTCTCTATTCCCTCTTGTTTTGATCACTTCACATGCAAAATATTTTGTGACCTCCATTCTTCCTGTGGTTGTCACCATCAACTTTGTTCTTCTTATGGTTGTCACCACCAACTTTGTTAGCTCCAATGACCGACTGACTGATTTCTCTACTAAATTTCTCAAGGGGTGTCGTGTAGATTGTATGGGTAGGCTCCAGTTCGAGGATGAGTGTCAAAGATATGAATATGTAAATATGGAAATAGTGTATAACTGTAATTTAGGGATTATGTTATATGTTTTTTTCTTCCCTAATTGTATCGTTACGGATAATTATAAGTAATCATGTGTGGTCCAATACACAATTCCTTTAATCACTTCTATAGTCGCCATGGAGAGTCAAGCCCTATCGAGGTTCTAGTGAAGAAATTTCATTGGCTTTCACTTCTACAGATGAGATTGAATTCCACGCAAGATATGTGCAGACCGCTAAATGTCAAGTTGGTCATTAACCTACGCTAATTTTTAATTTTAATATTTACGTGTTTGACAAGGGAGGATTACTGTTAGTCTTACGCCTTGTATTAGTAGTGTGATGTTACACTTTTACCTCATAATTAACATCAATAATTTATCAAACAAAATCCTTTTTCAATTTAATTAAACTGAGTCTTTCTAATTTATTGCAGTTAGCAATGGACAAGGATATTGATTTGGCTACAATAGCTAATATGACTGAGGGATTCAGTGGAGCTGATCTCCAAGCTCTCCTCTCAGATGCGCAGCTTGCAGCAGTTCATGATGTTCTGGACAACGTGGATGCCTTAAGGCCAGAAAAAACACCCGTTATTACTGATGCTCTTCTAAAGTTGACAGCATCCAAGGCTAGACCATCTGTTTCAGAAGAAGAGAAGAGAAGACTCTATAATATATATCACCAGTTCCTGGATTCAAAGAGATCTGTTGCTGCCCAGGTTTCTCCCTCTCTCTCAAACTCTGTTTCATTTAGCCTTTATGTCAGGGTCAAATAGATTTCGAATTATATAATCTATAAATATATTCTGGACTGTATAATCTGAAATTAATTATTTTGCTTTCGGATTATACAATCTGGAATAGATTTTTTCACTTTTGGGTTATATAATTCGGAATAGATTTTTTTCACTTTTGGATTGTGCAATTGGAAAATATATTTTAGATTAACACAATCCAACTAAAATGTTCATTCATAAGGTTTTATTAGGAATACTTCGGATTGAATGACCAGAAAAACTTCTGGATTCTAGCACAATCCAGAAGTGAAAAAATGTATAATTCAAAATAGATTTTCCAATTGTGCAATTTATGAATGTATTCCAGATTGTACATTCTGGAATTAGATTTTTCACTTTCAGATTATACAATATAGAATCTTTTTTTTTTTTTAACTTATGGATTGTACAATCCTAAAATATATATTAGGTTAACACAATCGAATTAATTGTTTTCACTTTGGAATTGTGTAATCTAGAATAACACAATTTGGATTAATTTAGATTAACGCATTCTGGATTACACAATTTGGATTAATTTTTATAATTTAGATTATATAATCTAGAATAAATTTTGGATTGCATAATCCAGAATTAATTTTCTTCGGTTTCAATCTTTGATTAATCCGGATTAAGGCCCAAATGGTTTGGATCGAAATGTTTGTTTGATCTTTGAATCTTTGATGAATTTGGAAGCTTGAAATCATTTGCTGCATCGACCATAACTACATCTACTAGCACTTCAGAAGATTACCCGTTAAAAATTCACAAAAATGGCAAGAGATATAAATTACAAAGAAGAAAATGGGTATTTCAAAAAAATTAAGATCTAGGAGGAAAATATGGAGATGTAGAATGTAGTTGCCCATTTTCAGTTATAATTTCGAAGGGCCTGCATGGCAATTGTAGCTTTTTCATTAGTCAAGAAAAAGGAAAAAGAGCTTCATGAAACTTAAAAGAAAGTTACATGGTTAAATATGTATTTGGTCTCTGTAATATTAGCGTTTTTTTTTTTATTTAGTCCCTAATTTCTTTTAAGTTTGCCTTTGAAATTTTAGAATATTAGTTTTTTAGTCTTTCGTGTCAAGCTCTGCCACAAAAATGCTAACGATGATTATGTCTTGTTGATGTCATGATGTGGTCATCAGAGGCTAAAAGCAAAAGTGACATGTTTGCGTGGACTAAAATCAAACAAAAAATTACAAGGACTAAGAGTGATAATTTAAATATTTGGCAAGGACAAAATAAAAATAAAAATAAAATTACAAGGACTAATGAGAGAGATGTTGTGCCATGAACAAACTACTATTGCAATTATAAAAACAAAAATAAAAATACAGGGACTGAAAACCATAGAGTTTGTGCAAGGACAAAACTTCCATTCTAAACTTCTTTAGCGACAGTGGAGTATCAACATTTTTCTTTGTTAATACGATAGATAAAACTTAGATACAATACCATAAATATTGCTGTGTTGTTCTCCAATCATATCGGAGTTGCATTTGCATAATAATTAATTTCATTGAATGTCTTATGTATTTTCTGTGTGAACCCCAATCCTGATTGGAGAAGAGTACAACTAGTATCTATGATACTGCATCTAAGTTTTGTCCTAAAAGCTAATGTTGGAGTACCATGTGATAATTTTAATCCGGGGTGTCTATATTCATAATCTACATCTTAAATAGGTGGACCTCAAACTCATGTTAGACGTATTCAAACACTTTCCTTTTCAATTAGTTTGTATCTAACTTTACAGTCCAACTACGTGAATCTAGGACATTATTTGGTTCTTTATGCTCTTGATATCCCAAGTGTTAATGACTTGTTATATATGTGACTCAATATTGTCTTTATGGATACCTCAATGTTGGTCAGGAAGTTTAGAGTTATTGTGTTCAGACTGTTAGAATCTGGTTAATTTTCTGCCACAATTAGGACCACATAAGGAGTGAAGTTTATCGAAGGAAAGAAGAGATAGGTGTATAGGTGGAGATGATAAGTATATTAATATTTAAACATTTTGCCTTTAGTCCATGTTTTATTTTATTTTTGTTTAGTCCTTGTAAATTTATTACTTTGTTTTTAATCCATATAAATGTCAGCATGATGTCATCACCGTTAATCACCTCAGTATTTTTGTAATGGAGACGGATCAGAGGAACTAAAACCAAGTTTTTTAAAATGACAAGAACAAAAAACTCATGAAGATTTTTTTAGGGACAAAAACATTTAATCTAATCCTAAATGCTCTAATATTTATACTTTTCTAAACAATTATTAATTTTAAAATCACTAAAAACTGTCACGAATTATCTTTGACTGAAAATGATGATGCAACCTTTAACTGTGAAAGTAGATGACAGGCTGTAGTGTGATATTTACCTTGGATTCTCTTAATGGAGTTATTTTTGTTTGATTTCGCAAATCACATTTCTACTACACATGTAAGCTATGTACCATAAACAAACTCTTAACCACAAGGGATTTAGATGGCTAGGCATAATTCATTTCTTTCTAAATATGTAAGTTTAAATGTTTTATTTCCACGATTTTATTCGGTAAATAATCACATCATGAGTTATGTGTTTTTCTGTCTTTGTCTCCACTGCAAAATAAAAATTTAGCACCATCACTGTTATAGCTATTCCTTGTTTTAACTAGTTAACAAATAATTGCTGCAGTCAAGAGATACAAAAGGAAAGAAGGCAACTTTAGCTTGACAGTCAAAGATTCATGTGGTGGAAGATGTTTTCTGGTATTAATTTCTCCCGAAGATGTCTTATCTTTTCATGTGCACATCTTTAATAGTAAATTTGTATAGTTCAATTCATCATTTGTTGTATTTGATAATGTAAAATGTCCTAGCAATATTACAAATGAAATATGAAAGGAAAATGTTTTAGCTAATTATTTTTTTCTCTATTTTTTTTGGTTTGTGAAATTGCTGGCAGCAGTTGAAGTAAGCCCGTAAATGACCTTCCGTCATTGTATATATCGTTAAAATCATGACAATTTACACCATAGAACTGTATTTTTGTTGTAATCTGAAAAAAATTGTCGATATATGTAACGGAAATAATTTTCTTATCATGTATTTACACTATTTATTGTTATATACAACGATATGGTTATTTTTGTTGGAAAAAAAAAAACGAACTTAGTAAAAACAGGGTGGCAATTGCGTACCCAGGATGTGTAGTAGAATTCTGAGCATGCCAAACACTTATGTGGACCAGCAATTACTCCCTACACCTCTATAGGTTTTCCTCTTGTATCTTCATGAAAGTGTAAAAAAAAAGTTCATATTGTCTTTTAAGGTTGGGATATCTTAGATTGGTTTATCCTAATATTTTCAGATTTGAATTATCAATTCGGTTATTTATTATTATATTGAAAGTTATACTTTAAATCCTAAATCCTAAACAGGTAAGATGTAATTTAATTTTTTTACTTAAAAGTATAGTGATTCAAATGTGATTTGGTTTATTTAATTTTTATCCAGAGATAATTGCTGTTATTTAAAATAATTTTTATCCGAATAATTGCCGTATTAAGAATTTAACTTAAAATCTTGATTTTGATAGAAATTGTTAGACTAAAATTTATTTAGTAAAAATTATAGTTGATAGTTAGGATAATTATTACGTTCTAAAACTTAATGATAATTGAATTCCATAGATAAAGAAATGTTGGAATATATGATTCTTGAAGATCTCAACACACATAGAGCTAAAAGTGATTAGATGGGGAAGGGACTTAAAAGATGTATGCGAGGGAGGGAGGAACGGATCATGGTTTTATAAAAATTGCTAATGAAAGCTAGGCTCAGGATAAAAAAAAAAACTTTTTTAGAACGATAAATGACACGAAAATATAATTCTTATGGAAAAATACCTAGGTTATACATGAATTCAATGTATAAAACGGATGACATAAGGAAAGGTCCAAATTAGAGCATTTTATGCAAGTTTTAGCACAATATCACCCGAAAATGGGTAAATGGGCACTTGGGTTTGGCCACATGAAACATCTTCGTTGTGTTCTGTCAAGCATTAAGGGAGAATTATCAGACTTATTTAGTTCTCTTTGGAGTTTAAAAGCTCCACCATCACCTAAGCACCTAATGTGAAGGGTCATGCTAGATAGGGTGGCAACAAAAATGAACCTAAGGGAAAAAAAAGGTGCTTTGATTGGTAGTGCATATTGTGTATTATGCAGGGAGAGAGATGAGACAACTAACCATCTATTTCTAGGATGTAAGATAGTGTGTCCCGTATAGAGCAAGTGTGATAACTGGATCGGAATCAAAAGAGTGCATTATAATAAGATTTTGGATCACTTCCAACAATTTAGACTATCTGTGAAGAGCGGCCAAAACAATAGAGGTGGTTGGAAGATTGTGTAGATTATTATTATTTGAACTATTTGGTGTCAGAAATAATGTCATCTTTAAAAATTGAAAAGTTGATGCAAATAAAATCTTTTTCCTGACACAAATTAAAGCTTGGTCTTGATTAAAATATAGAATCCCAAATGTAAATTTCACTATCTCCGAGTGATACCAATGTCCAAATATCTGCCTAGGTTATCGGAATTAACTCACCATCTTTTCATCAAGGCTGATTGTTTCTGGGAGGATAAGGTTTCCTCACAGTTGTACTTGACCTCAAGGACAGTCCATCCGTACTGCTGATTTATTATCAGGCACCATAGCCCAGATCTCCGTTGTGTTATTTGCAGGTAAGACATAGTAACAGATGTGCAACACTGCCTATCTAGCAGCTGCAGAGGCCCTTTACAGGGTGGGCTATGGGAATCCTTAGTCACAATACTATGAGGATATGATCTTGTGGTGATATAGGAGTCTTGTTACCCTTCAAAGACCTGGAATTTGGTGTGGTTGTGTAAAGTGGATTGTAGGAAGATTGTGTTTTGTCTTTGATATATGACTGGGCTTTATTTAAGTAGAACATGTGTAGAGTTTGTCATGCTCATAGGGCATATATATATAGCAGAATTTGTTTTTTGTGTTTGTGTTGCAGGTGGTACAGTTTTTTTTTTTTTTTGTAAGACTATCTTTAAGAACAAATATGTGTAGTATTAATCTGAAATATAATAAAGAAGTCTGTGTATATGGATTGAAACATTCTTTGTGTTTTTTTTTTATTTATTTATTTTGCTGAAAAAATAAATTTTTTCATATCTTTTAAGAACACAATTGATTGACTCTATATATATTTTACACAAATTAATTGAACTCTATATATTTTACACCAATGAATTGAACTATTCACTTTCGTAAGATTTTGCAAGTAATTATTTTGTTCTTAACTATTGTTAACGACGCTAGCCATTCAATTAGAGTGCCGAAAACATATTTTTAATTTTCAAGATGCAAGATACAGTAGCATTGATAGCGATATTATTTCTAACACTTCTTTCCTAATGTCTTTTTTATTGAATAATGATTTAAAGTCAACAGTTTTATTGAATCCTATTTTTATTTAAAGACTCTCTAGATTTAAAAGTAGACCTATCAAAATAAGCGTTTCTCAATGAAAATAGTAATTTAAATATACAGTGAAATTTAATTTAATTTATAATGATTTACCTAAAATACATATTGAAAATATAAACCAAGAAATATATATTACACCAATACGCATTTGTATTATTTTCATTTCCAAATATGTTTGGTAACTTTAATTTTTTAGTCTATATACATGCTTGTTCAGTTTGTAATAATTAGTTTTAGTTAATAATATAATTTTAATATAGATAAACTAGTGCAATGTCATATATATCTGCTAAAATATAGAATAATTTAAATTAATTAAATTCAATAAGAGTATTATATTTTGGGATCAGCCGTGAGACACCTGCACTAAAAGCAAATTAAATTAGTCATGCATGTAGAAGAGGGATTTTCTGAGAATCCGAATTCTGGAAATTCTTGTCATGTGTTTATTCATACATGAAAATAATAATTAATATCATTATCTTTTCAATATATTAAAGGGTATATAATTAGGAGACACAAATTATTATTAGTTATGTTAATCAATAGTGGTGGTGGCTGTAACTAACACAACACTATAGTCTAACCCTTTTATATTATTTACAGTGGTTGAATAACTTTTCATCTCAGCCACAACATCTTGTCTTAAAAAGTAAAAGCATGTCCATTTTTTACTTTTTGCTAATCATGTTTAGCCCATTATGTAGTGCTTTCTTTGTTTTTTAATGCTAAAAGTGGTCTTTAACTAAAATTAAAGAAAACTAAGGACAGACCCCAAAAAAAGGAAAAGAAAACAAAAGAAAGAGAAAGAGAAGAAGGGAGAAAAAAAAGTGACTTTAGTACTAAAACATCAAAATGATATTCTGTATAGTAATGCCCCCAACATGGTACAGATGAAAATCAATGTGTCTATAGGACATCACAGAAAAACAACATAAAAGTCCACGAAACCTTTCTCCACCAAAAGTCCACAAACCAACCCTTACCACATAACCATACCCTTCACATAATGTCAAGTGATATAGATATATAATATATACACCACATATTGTCAACAAAGTAAGAAACCTATTTCCAAACCAAACTATAATTAAGCGGGCGAACTGAGTCCGCCACTGCTCTCTTCAATCCCGCTGCCACCGCCGCAATCACCACTATTTCTAGAACCCTACTTCCATTCTACCATGAGAAATGCTAATACCACTTTTTAACATTAATTATCTTCTAAACACATTTCTTATTATTGCTTAAAATCCATTAGAAATCACAAAAACTTGTATGATTTTGTGGTTTCCAACAAACTTCAACGATAATAAAGAAGGCATTGTTTAGCAGTTCCCACCCTAATAGTAAAAATAAAAGTATATAGAATGCATTACTTGGGAAAATAATGCCTCCTTAGTTTGTTTTAGGTTTTGTGTCTAAGTAGATATACTAGTGTAATATTATATCATATATTACTATAAATAAAAAGAAGTGGTAGCATGCATCACCACATTGAATCACTATAGGTGGTCTGGTCCACCACCATGTCCATGTCCATGTCAAAAATAGGCTTGGCTTGTGAGTGAATGATCTTGGAAGATGGAGAGGCACTGTTGGTAGGGCTAGTGGGGCTGTAGAGGGATGCATTCTGGCGCACTCTGAGGTGCACAGCTTCAGCTTGAGCCACTGCCAATTGGGTCTGCAACACATCAATCTGTTGCTGAAGAGATGAAATGGCCCCTACACACCCATACACAGGGTCTCTCACTCTTGCATTTGCCTCATACACCATGCTGCTCACTGCATCTCCTCTCTGATGCTCTGGTAACTCCTGTACCACACACCATCTACTTCATTTCTAATTTTTTTTCCAAAAATTCACTCTATTAATTAGTATAAGTTCTTCTTATTATTATTAGTGTACAAGTTATATACTCACATAACAACTCAGTGACTGATGAAGAAAAAGTTTTCTATTAAACTAAGGTAAAAATATGCTGGTATAACATCAGTGTCTCTTTCACTGATTACTTTTGTAACAGTTTATGTCATATGCTTGAACAGTAGTTTCACTCTTTTTTTATCTCATTTCCTTTTTCTTTTTTTCCCCCATATTACATCCATCTGTCCATTTTTGTAGAAACCTTTTTTTGGAAGTTTGTCCTTTTATTTTTTAAGATCTTCAAATTATCTTGTGTTAACATTTTTAACAAAAGCATCCTTAATTACTTAATAATTTTTTTCCTAGTTAGTAAACAATAAAGTTAAATACAAGAAATAAATCAATTGTTTATTCTTTCACTAAGACAAGGAAATATTACTCTTTCATTTGTTCGTATAAATTATAGAAGTCGTTGTTCAAGCGAAGGGACACGAAAAAGATTAAGAGAAAAAGGTTCTTCAAATTTGAAAAAGTATATTTAAAAAGTTTATATAAATTGTTTCGTTTTTGTCATCTTTTACGAAGTTCTAATAGGATTCTCTCTCTTTCTATAGGACTAGAGAAGAAAGACGGTGTATTATTATTATTATTATTATTATTATTATTATTATTATTATTATTATTATTATTATTATTATTATATAGGGAAAAATATTTTTATTTTTTTAACTAGTTAGTGAAATTGTTTTAGCAATAAAAATATCTTAAGGAATGCGATAAGTTAAAATATTTCATGTTTGACAACGAAATGAGTAATTTTATTCAATGGTTGATTAAAAAATTTGTGTCAAAAACAGGTTCACGTGGTGCAGAAGCAGGATGTTACTTCAATCATTTCTTTTTCTTTTTTTCTTGGTGACAATAGAAGGTGAAGAGGAGTTTGGATTCTTAAACGTGCTTTCACACAATCACGCATGTACGTTGCTTGTTAACCATCACTTGGTGTTTTGCTTGACCCTGACTTTTGGTGACAAAAACCACGTTTGGAAGCTCCCATTGGGTGCCCAAAGATACGATCCATGAAGAAAGAGATACAATTTAGCTTCTCAAAATCTAAATAAATATGATGCTACACATAAACTTTTTCAAATAATATTTTTTTTATTTTCATTTGTCTTATTCTTTTTTATTTTTAACGAACACATGGCAGACCAAAAGATGAGACTGACCTAATATTGAAATATGAGAGAATAGAAAAGCAGACAAAGGGATTAGGACGTAAGATGTGAGGTTTGAAGGCGCCGAATGCCTAATCTTCTCCACCTTTTCTAATTTTTCAAGGGCTACTTAGAAAAAAAATACCAATATATATGGTTTTTCACAATCACTTATCTCAAAGCTTGTTTCACATATACCAATAATTTATATTATATTTTTCACACTAAGGTTCCTGTTCTAATACATACAAATTAGCTTCTATTCTTAAAACTTTTTCACACCAAATCATTTTGGTATATTATATTATGAAATTTGAGTAATTCAATTGAAACATATATTTCTTTTGAATAATAATACATAATGAGAGAGGCATTAAGTGTTTTTATTGCTTGGTTGAAGCTTATAAAGTGTTTTCTACGTACACATAAAGAAACATATCATAAACAAATGTACTATAGCTACCATGTATATATGATTTAAATAGTTTAAAGTAAGAAGAAAAGGCATATAATTTGAAGATGAGGTTTGCAACATTATGAAAGAATGAAGCATGTTAAAGCTTGAGAGAAAATAATGTGAAAGACTCTGCTATATATGGTCAAGGAAAGCGTCGCAAGGTTGTTGATCTTTATACCAAAACAGACACCATAAATTCGTTAAGAAAGTGACTTCTCAATGTGCAGTCATGAACCTAATGGAGTTCATGCTTGAAAGGTGGTTGTAGAGAAAGAGAAAAAAAAAAAAAAACTATCTTTTGAGCTATTGTGTTATTAATATTTCATTTTATTGAATACTAATTTTGTTCAGAAACTTGATTTGTCAATTTCAGTATTTTTTTAATTACATTTTTATTCATTTATAAGATTTAAAAAACAAAAGTAAAAAGCCACCTAGGAATATTTTATAAACTTCTAACTTGTATTATGACATCAATCATACGTGTTAGTTTTCATATGTCTCTAAGGTGTGTAATATATTTCTTCCTATGTATTTAGTTTAACTGTCACAGTAACATACTACCATAAATCTAACATTATAGTCACAGATCCATGCTTTTGTTTAGATACATGTGAACTTAATTAGAAAAAGTGGCAAACACTTATAATATAACCAGCAAAGAGAATCCTGAAGCAATTAGAGTTAATTAATCTACACTAAAATCAACCATTTAATGTGTGGAATAATAAGAGAGGAATGAACCTGAAGCATCTTGTTGACATTGCTGGCACCAAAGACTCTGTGGACATTTGCAAACTTGTGGGGTTCATCAGCAGGAAAATAAGGAGCAAAAACACAATCCTGAGCACACCTTCTCCGAAGGAGCTTGCATGCAGCACAGGGTGAGGGTGCACCCTGCTTCCTACCACCATCTTTCATCTTTCCCTTCTTCTGAACTTCTAATAGGACATGAGAATGGTAGAGCAAGAAGGAGGAGGATTTATAGCAGAAAATAAAGCGAAGAAAAGTGAAAGGAAGAAAAGACAGTGAGGGCGTGTGTTTGTGTGAGAAAGAGGGAGAGAGAGAGAGAGGGTGGTGGGGGGTAGGCCTGCATTATATAATAATTAAGAAAAAAGAGCACCAAAGTTGTACATGACTCTATGTACAATTCATGTGGGTCCAATTAATTAACACATAAATTAAATTAAACACCTTTGGTTGTTCTTCACATTTCCATCGACGTTACATTGGGTCCCCAACATCTTCTTGTCTCGTACTGCTTCATGCGTGCGACTCGCAATTTATATTAACAATGAGTAGGTCTCACTAGGCTACTTAATATACTCTCTTTTCTATCTAGTTTTAAATATTTCTATTTCATTCAAAAATATTTATGGTTATGGTTACTATACTGAAAATTTTTAATATTAGAAGTGATTAAAAAATGAATTGAGAAATCCATAAATGAACCGAGGTCAATTATAAACATTGCTAGCTATATTTGGTAGCTAAATTGAATTTGATTGCTTTTGACATGGCCTGTCTAGTCTGCATTTCAAATGCGCTTATGCTAGGTTAGTCGATAAACTTTTAGATTTATTCACTTTTAACATTAATTATTGTATATTGGTTTAATTAAGTTTCTTTACCTGAATATTATAATTATTTTAGTTTTGTTCTTTAAACTTTTATTGTTATTTTAATCCTTGACAACTTTTTTCAAATTGTCCTTATCATTGTTTTGACTATGAAAGTTATAACTTTAATGGTATCTTCATAATATTGTCTCATGCAATGAAATTTTCAAATGAATGATGCTAACATCATAAAAAATATAATATAATCAACAATTAAAATAAAAATTATATATTTACACTGGTATAAGATTTGATTGCAACGAACCCAATTAAAATGGTTAAGTTGTCACTATATCTAAAGGAACAATTTTCTAATAAAATTTAACTTTTTGATGATGGATAGGCAAGAATCATCACAGAAAATTTTGAGAAATAACAATGGTTGATTTCAAGAATATTGTTAAAAGTGTTAAAAAGATAATATAATTATGATTACCTACAAAATTGTCATCATTTGTACGATTACAACTTAGCATGAGCCATTTTCTTTTCTGTGCTTACTTTTTTTCTGTAGTTTTTCACTACTCCTTGTGCACATTTGTTACTGCGATCGACTAGCTTGTTGTTCATCTTCGTCTGTTCGTCTTTCCCCAACACCCTTAAGTCTTGCAAAGTCATAATCGTGTTTTTGTTGAATCATGTTGTTGTTACGTTGCCACGCCTCATCACCGAGCCTACTACCACATCCCTTCACCTGTCCAACCGCCGCCTCCCACCCCTCACTCGTCCTATCACTGTTTAATCTCTCCATTTCAAGTTAGTTTTTTAATTCTTGTTTATTTATGTAATTATATTTAATTAATATTTATGAATAGCAACTTAGAAAATATTTAAAATTATATTATATTCTAATTATTAATTAAAAAAAAATTATTGAATGTGTTGGTATTGAGTTTGGGAGTGTCCGACCCTTGCCCCCAACAAATATTGTTAGATTTCGGAAAATTTATACTTTAAGCGTTATGCTGCCAGTTTTTTAAGACTTGTTCATTGAAAGATCCTTAATTTTTCATTGAAATTTATGCATTAATTTATTTAGTACTCCTCAAATTTTATAAATGTTTCTAGATCAGAGTTAAACTTTGTATAAAAAATAGTGGATATTGTACCGACAATAATTATATTGAATGTTGAATTGTCTGATTGGGAAGTTTGGGAAGAGTAATCACTTTTTATAAGTTTACTAGTACCACTGATAATATATATTTTATATATTTTACTAATTTTTTTCATTACATTTTGTGTTGATCTTTGGCTGCATATTTGATTATGGAGATTTTGTTTCACCACTATCATATTGTGCCACCTGAAGACCAATGCAAAATGTTGCTGAAATTTTGTAAAATATAAAGGATGGTAATTAAAGTTTATGTACTATTGAACTATAATAAAAATGAATCTTCTCGAATGGGATAAAATCATACCTTTGATAAAAAATTGAGATTTATATGCATTATACAGAACATAATTCTAATGACGTAAGTACAAAACATAGATATGGATTAGAGTTGTTTGACTCACATCTCTTCTGTAATGGATTTCTAAGAAATTGTACAACATGGAAGTGGCATGGTGAACTGTTACACTTGCCAAGTGTTATCCAAACTCAGGAGTTTGTTGATTCGTCAATGGATGACATATTAGAGGACATCATCCGTGATGTTGGAGCAAAATCCTTTGATGAAACGTTATATAAAAATATGTTGTTGGATGATGGACTCCATTATCCTAGTTCAACTAACTTCACATGATTACCAGTAGTGTTAAGGTTAATGAATTTGAAGGCAATGAATGGATGGATTGATAAAGACTTCACATAATTGCTTCAATTTTTGAAGGAAATGTTTCCAAAAGGGAATATAAAATTTTGAAACAAAGAAGATACTTTGTCTTATAGGTATGGAATATAAAAAATACATTCATGTCCGAATGATTGTATTTTATATAGAAAAGAGTTTAAAGAGTAACGAAGATGTCCCAAGTGTGGATTGTCACATTATAAGGTCAAAGATGGTCAACAAGAGAATAATGACGAGGTCACAAAGTAGGTACTCTTACAAAATTGGTTTGGTATCTTACAATAATTCAATTGTTAAGCATATGTTTGTGAATTCAAATGATGTTACAAATTTTAGATGACATGCAGATAATAGAAAATAAGGGATTGCTTTGCCATCTAGTTGATTGTTTGTAATGGAAGAACATTGATAATGAATTTTTTGAATTTGGAAATGAATCAAGGAATTTGAGGTTTGGATTAGCTAATGATAAAATGAATCATTTTGGAGTGATTGATAACTTGCCTCTATGTTTGTGTATGAAGGGTAAATACATGATGTTATTTATGATGATCTTTGGCCCAAGACAACCAGGAAATGACATAAATGTTTATCTTAATCTATTAATTGAAGATTTAAGTTCTTATGGGATGATGAGGTTGAAGTGTTTGAGGGGTTTGCCAATGAATCTTTTCATATGCATGCAATGTTAATTTGTATTGTTAAAGACTTTCTCAAATACGGAAACTTGTTAGGTTATAATGTGAAGGGTTATTGGACATGTCCAATTTATGAAGAAAACACGTCATATGAGTAGTTGAAACATCGAAGAAAGATAGTGTATCCTTGGAATCATAGATTTCTAACATAATCACTTATACTATAAATTGAAAAAAAACCTTTAATGGACACCAAGAACACAACATTTGTCTCATTCCATTAATTGATGTTGAGATTTATGAAAAGGTGAAAAATCTAAATGTATATTTGGAAAAAACAAAGAAGACAAACTACGACTGACATATGGAAGAAAATGTCAATTTTTTTACCCTTCCATATTGGTACAAGTTAGATGTGAGACACTATATAGATATAATGCATGTGGAAAAGAATATTTGTGATAGCTTAATCTTAACATTTCAAAACATTAAAGGCAAGACGAAGGATGAATGCTTGTTTAGACTTGGTTGTGATGAATATACAAGAGGAATTGGCACCATGAGAAGTTAGAAAACTTACATATTTTCTTGTAGCATGTTATACTCTGTCTAAAAAGGAGAGAACAAGTTTTTGTGAATGTCTTAAATGTGTTAAGGTACCACAAAACTACTCTTCAAATATTAGGAGTCTTGTATCTATGCATGATTTGAAACTAATTGACTTAAAGTCTCGTGATTGTCATGTTCTAAGGCAACAATCACTTCTTGTGGAAATTCATGGAATTTTACTAAAAAATGTGAGACATATTATAAATCTATTGTGGTCATTTTTCAATTTGATATGTAGGAAACCTATTGACCTCGAAAAGTTGGATGCACTAGAAGAAAGGATTGGATAGAGATGTTTACTTCCCATCGCTTTTTTGACATCATAATGTATTTGGTTGTTTATCTTGAAAGAGAAACCAATTTGTATAGGTCATTGCAATGAATGTATCTATTTGAACGACACATGAATATTTTGAAGGGATACGTGAAGAATAAATATCATCAGGAAGCTTCTATTGCTGAAAGATACATTTAAGAGGAAGTTATTGAGTTTTTTTTAGATTAGATGTCAAAAGCAAATTATATAGGATTTCTTGACAAATGTTGGCACTCCCATAGAATAATAAGTAAGTACTCAAGAGGTGTACATGTGGTAAGCAAATCTAGAGAAGAGGTTCTATAAGCACATTTGTATATACTAAATAACATAAATGAAGTGTTACTAACTTAGCTGCACACAAAGATATTGTTTAAGATAAGAATCTAAGGCAATCACAGAAATGAGTGTTGATGGAGCATAACAAACATAATTTAAATAACAAATCATGAATGAGTCCATTAATATCTGAAACATTAATATGACTTGCAAATGGCCTAAACTTTGATGTTTTATGTTGTTTTAGAAATGAAGGAAATGGTTGTTTATTTTATACAAATTCTCAAGATGATAAAAGTACGGTGCAAAATAGTGAAGTCACTTTGAAGACAAAGTCCATACAATTCTCTACTTCAAAAGATCAAAATCATGTTGTGAGATTGATGCCTTACTATGGTGATAGAAAAAATTTGGAAGGTTAGTTATGCCACCTTTTTTCGTATCTGTTTTGAAATGGCTTATCAAGCTTCTTATGTTTTCTATGTCAAATGCCCTATGTCAACAAATTGGTATGTTTTGCTACATGAAAAGAAAAACGTGAATGTCATACATGCAACTTGAAATGATCATGATGAATTAATATATATATATATATATATATATATATATATATATATATATATATATA
>Ga0209489_102472_pt1 | contig 37645 bp, 24 predicted proteins | sample SiratrowhiteBW_FD_187527 | JGI IMG/M metagenome (GOLD analysis project Ga0209489, IMG submission 187527) | Root nodule microbial communities of legume samples collected from California, USA - Siratro white BW (SPAdes) (version 2) | ecosystem: Host-associated > Plants > Roots > Nodule | place... | reverse complement strand
TATATATATATATATATATATATTAATTATAAGTATGTATATAGTTCTCTAATTAGAATTTTAGAGTGTTACAATTTTGGTGATTTTTAATATTTTTATTTATCTGATTAAAAGTTTTATGTAAAATTAAATTAATTCACATAAAATAAGTGATGATAAATAAAATATTTGTTAGTATTCTCACAATACTTAAGGATTTGATGAAATCATGCAAGACATGACCACCAGCAAGCTAAAGCAAGCAAGTGGAAATGTGTTCTAGGTTGTGTCTTAGTGTGAGTGAGTATGATTGACCGTGAAAGAGAACCTATGCACATCTAAGGAGAAATTCATTAGCACATGGGTTACATGATTTAAATCAAACCATAAAAAGGTTTTAACTTCAGTTAAAAACAGTTTTGGAAAATAAGGTAGTCAAAATAGTTTTGGAAAATAAGGTACTGAACTATTATGAACTGATTTCAAGTTAAGCCGAATCAATTTATTCGTGTCTGAGCATAACTGAATTAACAGTTTTGGAAAACAAAGTACTGAACTATTACAAACTGATTTCAGGTTAAGCCGAATCAATTTATTCGTGCCTGAGCTTAACTGAATTAACTGTTTTTCTGAAAATCTGGTTTGAGCTCTTCTTCTATAAAACAGTGGGTTTTTCAAGAGCGAAAAACAAGAAATAGGAAAAAGAAAGAGAACAGAGAAAAGAAAGAAGAGAGATACATTTCTGAAAATCACAATCGCTTTGAAATACATTCTGTGAGAAATACTGTGAGAGATTCTGCTGTTTTCATAATAATCAGTTTCGAAAGAGGGCTTTTACTTGAAGAATCAATTCTGACTAAAGTGTGCTACTGGGTTTCTTCAAGACTGTGTACAGGCCTTTCTTTCTGCGCCAATCAGGGAGTTTTTCTAAACCCTTCTTGATCCTGTTTGAATCAAGATTTGAGGTGTTTTCATTGTAATTTTGTGAAATTCATTGAACGTTTGTACTGGTTTGGGCTTTAGAAGTAAGCCTGTGTTTTCTGCTGAAATTGATTGGAAGCTGCGGGGAGAAGTAGATCAATTTGCAGGGTTTTGATTTCTACGGGGAGTAGAAATTGACTGGTCTGGGCTATAGGAATTAGCCTGGGGTTTCCTGCTGAAATTGATTGGAGGCTGCGAGGAGCAGTGGATCAATTTAGCAGGGTTCTGATTTCTACGGGGAGTAGAAATTGACTAGTTTGGGCTATAGGAATTAGCCTGGTGTTTCTGCTGAAATTGATTGGAGACTGTGGGAGCAGTAGATCAATTTAGCAGGGTACTGATTTTTACGGGAAGTAGAAATTGGTTGATTAATTGTATGAAAACAATTAATTGAGTTAATGGAACTTTCTTTGCAAGTGGTGCAGAGAAGACTGAACGTAGCCCTGTGTGGTGAACTAGTATAAAATTGATTGTGTCTCTTCTTCTTGAACCCTTTTCTTATCATCTTGATTTGTTCTTGCACTGCACGTTGAATTAAATTGAAATATTGAATTAATTTTAGGTAATCTTGATAAAACTGGTTTAAGTCCTCTGCTGTATATTGATGTGTGCAATGTAACTTGAATTGTGTGTTGATTCTGATTATTCTACTATAGCTTTTCTTGAAATCTTGATTAACAGATTGTTTCTTTTCAAACATTGAATTACATACAACATTAACTGGAAATTGATTGCATTGCTGGAAAATTTAATAATCTGCAATATCACATCAGTTTTACGGGAAGTAGAAATTGGTTGATTAATTGTATGAAAACAATTAATTGAGTTAGTGGAACTTTCTCTGCAAGTGGTGCAGAGAAGACAGGACGTAGCCCTGTGTGGTGAACCAGTATAAAATTGATTGTGTCTCTTCTTCTTGAACCCTTTTCTTTTCATCTTGATTTGTTCTTGCACTGCACGTTGAATTAAATTGAAAGATTGAATTAATTTTAGTTAATCTTGATAAAACTGGTTTAAGTCCTCTACTGTATATTGATGTGTGCAATGTAACTTGAATTGTGTGTTGATTCTGATTATTCTACTATAGTTGTTCTTGAAATCTTGATTAACAGATTGCTTCTTTTCAAACATTGAATTACATACAACATTAACTGGAAATTGATTGCATTGCTGGAAAATTTAATAATCTGCAATATCACATCAGTTTTACGGGGAGTAGAAATTGGTTGATTAATTGTATGAAAACAATTAATTGAGTTAGTGGAACTTTCTCTGCAAGTGGTGCAGAGAAGACTGGACGTAGCCCTGTGTGGTGAACCAGTATAAAATTGATTGTGTCTCTTCTTCTTGAACCCTTTTCTTATCATCTTGATTTGTTCTTGCACTGCACGTTGAATTAAATTGAAAGATTGAATTAATTTTAGGTAATCTTGATAAAACTGGTTTAAGTCCTCTGCTGTATATTAATGTGTGCAATGTAACTTGAATTGTGTGTTGATTCTGATTATTCTACTATAGTTGTTCTTGAAATCTTGATTAACAGATGTTTCTGTTCAAAAATTGAATTTCATACAACATTAACTGGAAATTGATTGCATTGCTGGAAGATTTAATAATCTGCAATATCACATCAGTTTTACGGGGAGTAGAAATTGGTTGATTAATTGTATGAAAACAATTAATTGAGTTAGTGGAACTTTCTCTGCAAGTGGTGCAGAGAAGACTGGACGTAGCCCTGTGTGGTGAACCAGTATAAAATTGATTGTGTCTCTTCTTCTTGAACCCTTTTCTTATCATCTTGATTTGTTCTTGCACTGCACGTTGAATTAAATTGAAAGATTGAATTAATTTTAGGTAATCTTGATAAAACTGGTTTAAGTCCTCTACTGTATATTGATGTGTGCAATGTAACTTGAATTGTGTGTTGATTCTGATTATTCTACTATAGTTGTTCTTGAAATCTTGATTAACAGATTGTTTCTGTTCAAACATTGAATTACATACAACATTAACTGGAAATTGATTGCATTGCTGGAAAATTTAATAATCTGCAATATCACATCAGTTTTACGGAGAGTAGAAATTGGTTGATTAATTGTACGAAAACAATTAATTGAGTTAGTGGAACTTTCTCTGCAAGTGGTGCAGAGAAGACTGGACGTAGCCCTGTGTGGTGAACCAATATAAAATTGATTGTGTCTCTTCTTCTTGAACCCTTTTCTTTTCATCTTGATTTGTTCTTGCACTGCACGTTGAATTAAATTGAAAGATTGAATTAATTTTAGGTAATCTTGATAAAACTGGTTTAAGTCCTCTACTGTATATTGATGTGTGCAATGTAACTTGAATTGTGTGTTGATTCTGATTATTCTACTATAGCTGTTCTTGAAATCTTGATTAACAGATTGTTTCTTTTCAAACATTGAATTACATACAACATTAACTGGAAATTGATTGCATTGCTGGAAAATTTAATAATCTGCAATATCACATCAGTTTTAATTCTGAACAAATCTGATCTGAAAGTTGTTCTGAAATGTTAAGAATCTGAGTTGCTGCATACTTAAGAGCTCATTACTGCAGTGTGATTCTTGATACTTTTGTGTATTTGATACTGTGCTGACATTGAAAATTGACTTTGGCTGAATTACTGTAATATTGCAGAATTGATATCATTGTGGTGTGTTCTTGGTGAAACTAAACAATTGAATCTGCATTCTGAATAATTTTCAATTCTGCATCAATTACTGGTGGTAAGAAACTTTATCAGATTTATTAATATTGATTCAAATCAGTGTAGTGCTGTGTTAGGAGTTTAAATTAGTATTTTGTAATTCTGTTCCTCTCTGCTCTCATTTTGTGTGTTTCTGTTCTAAGTGTATATTGAAATTAAAACAGTGTGAACATGACCTGATTAATGTGTTGCTGTGAAATTGCAATTCAGTGTGATTAAGAATCTGCTGTGTGCTTATATCTGTCAGTATAACAAATTGATTCATTCGTGCCTTGAATCAATTTATTTCTTTACTGTACCCTATATCTTTAACACAAAGATTCATTAAAGTTTTTCAGATTGCGAAAACTATTTTCAAAAGTCTAAATTGGTTAAAATCTTTCAAAGTTCAATTCACCCCCTTCTTGAACTCAACCTAAAACGTTTTTAATATTAAAATACATATAATTAAATTTTAATTTTAACCCTAATTTTTAGGTCATAATTTAATTTAATTAATAAATAATAATTTTAATTCAAATGGTGCAAATGACTTAACTAAATCATTCTCTTGGTTGAAGTTATGATATGTTAGTCAAACTTATAAATGTAACAATAGCTGATTGAATTTTTCTTTTTCTTTTATTTGAACAATTATATTTTTTAACAGAAAAAACACTTTAGCATGTTTGGATGTTTGCTAACTTTTTTTTTTAAAATAAAGTTAAAAGTAATTTATTATTATCTAAAGTAGCTTATCGAAATAAGTTTAATTAAAAAATGATTTTTACTATATTATACTTAAATTTAAGAATCACCTATTAATAATAATTTGTTAAAAAGTACTATATTTTTAAACCTGAACAAACTCGTCTAATAAATCATTAACGGTCTATTTGATCCGGACGAAAATTTGCCGTGACAGATCAAGAAAGTGGAAAGTTATAAAATCGACAATAAAAATATAACTAAAAAATAAAAAATGAGATAAATTATTTTTTGGAAACTTTCTTCGCTCTCTGCAAAGATTTGGAGGAGAGGAGAAGGGTTTGCTTTTCTCCAACATTTTACTTAGGTAATTTATTTCATTATTAATATTTATATTTATATAATAATAAATAAATATAATTAATTATATAATATAGTAATAATAATAATAATTATTATTACTAATAATATTAGTTTTTAATACCATTATAAAAATAATAATAAAAAGTAATAATAATAACATTATAATAATAATTAAAATTAATTTATAAAAATTAATTTAATTATATAATATATCATAATAATATTAATAATTACTAAAATAATAATAAATTTAATAAAATTATAAAATATTAATATTAATAAAAAATATTAATGGAAATTATAATATTACTGTAAATAAATTTTATAAAATAATAATAATAAATTAATTTTTATTTTTAAATAATTAATAATCTTATAACTTTATCAAAATAATAATAATTTATTAATCACAAACAACAAATCCATTATTTTTAATTTTAAATTAATTTAAACTACAATTTCATTTACTAAAAAATTATTTTATTAATTACACACGTCACATCACTTATAAATTTTTATAAACTTTCCACTCAAATCTTACTATCTTTTCTTTAATCTAAACAACCAAACTTTCCACACACTTTGATCCTAAATCCACCCTCTCATCCAAACATACCCTAAGGGTTTGTTTAGATTAGAAGATAGATTTGAGAAAGTGAATTTGAGATGAAAGTGTGAGAAAAGTTGGATTATTTGGATTAAGAAAAAGATAGTGAGATTTAGATGAAAAATTTATAAAAATATATGAATGATGTGATGTGTATAATTAATAAAATATTTTTTAGTAGATAAAATTATAGTTAAAATTAAATATAATTAATTTGTTAAGCATAATGAATGAATTGTTATTATTTTAATTGTTGAAATTATTAAATTATTAATTATTTTAAAATAAAAAATAAAATATTATTATTAATAATATTACTATTTGATAAATTTATTTTTATTATTATTTTATAATTTTATTAAATTTATTATTATTTATTAATAATAAGTATTATTATAATATATTATATAATTAATTATATTTTATTATATATGAATATAAATATTAATAAATTAAATATATAAATTTTTTTATCAAAATTCATATATCCTGCAAAAACTTTCCTATTTTAAGAAGATTTACTGTTACAACGAATTATTATGGAATTGAGATTTTAAGTAATATTTTATTTCTTGAAATCTTAATTTTGACAGCAAATAGTATTTCTTGATGAATCCATCCTTAGATACAAAAAGGTACCTAATAGAGTAATCTTAAAGTTAAAAAAAAGTAAATACATCATCCCTCAAAGATAAAAATATAAAGGAAAGAAAATTCACTTAGTAAAATTAACAATTTTCTTCTATAAAAAATGTGAAGAATGATTTTTCCTTCAAAAACTTTCAAATCAACTATCCAGCTTCCGTCAAATCCTCCTAAGAAATTTTAGTTAAATGTTGTTTATTATAGTTGTTTAATACTTCATTTTTCCTTTGTTCAATATAATCTTTATATATTCCCTTCGTAGTTTACATTTGCACATTTTCATAAACTTTTTCCTTTCATGATTTTCCTTTTAATTTTTCATTCAAAATCAATATCACCTTGCACTAAACACTTTCAAATTTTGAACACTTTTTTTTTTCTACTCAAAATATTTTACCAATTTTATAAGATAATTGTATCGTCCTTTCAATGATTGAAAGTAACATTCAAATTGACTTAATTAAAAATGTCAATGTGGATATTGATGACAAAACTTGAAGGCTAAAAGTAAGATTTATGGGTTGAAGAAGGTCTTCAATAAGTTTTTAACCATTAAAGTGAGGGTTGTAAATAAACACGTAAATACATAATTGCTTAATTATTTTATTAAAATATAATATTTCTTATATTATTTTCTAATGTTGTAAGTATCAATATTTACCCTGTATTAACATGATTTTTTTATTCAGCAGTCTCAAAGAATACAAATTTATGTAAAAATTATTTATGTTTATCTCTTTGACGGAACGCAACCTTTAATATGTTTATATAAACTTTAATATTGTTGTTACTTTGAATTATCAAAATTATAAACCAATCAGTCATGAATTTAGAGTGTTATTAAAAAAACACTACGTTGGGTTGATCAATGGCTCAGTTATTTCAACAATATTTTTTCATTTATTCCATTTTGTAAATTGTTGTAGGAAACAAATGAAAAAGACAAAATAATTGTCTAAGTATATTAATAAATAACCGTTCAATATTGTTGAAAAGAACAAATTCTTCTATCAACATAAAACTGCTTTTATTTTCTCTTTAGTTAATTATGATATTCTAAATGTTTTCTTTCATATATTATTCAGATTATATAAGTGAGATATGTGACTTGATCGAGTTTAAGAAAGGTAGAATCTCTTCCAATTAGATAGTTATTAAATTATGGAGTTTGGAGTAAACTTATTTTAGTTTCACCTTCATTTAAGATGACTTTATTTTTCTTGCAGCACTTTTAAGATAGTTTTATTTTTCATGTAGCGTTTTGTTATTTAAGAAAACTATTTATAAATATAAACTAGTCATGGTTACATATTTTATAAAACTATTTAATCAATTTCCTAATTCTTTTAATTTTATTCTTAAAAGGAAAATCTGTCCAAATATTTTTAAAAAAGCTATAAACTATGTATTTCCACAAATCTTAAAATAAATTTGATTGTAATGCTTACTTGTTAATATGTAGGTTTTACTTTTAAAATGATTAGAAATTTAAGACAGTCTCATTTTAAAAGCATGATATAAATAACAGGTGTTTGCGATTGAATCTAATATTTTTTTATATACATTATTCAATCATACAAATTAGATAAAAGTTTCATCGGAATTAACTTCGATTAAGTAAAAAGTATTTATAAATTTTATATTTAAATAACACTGTGGTCACTCAAAAACAATTATTAAAAAATTAAGTAAAAAACTTTCGATAATGATAGAAGATAGAGGGAGCAACTTTTAGATGTCACGTATCATTAACCTATTATTTAATTTATTAAGTTATTAAGTAAATTGATGATGTTATAGTTATGAAACATACTTGTCACCTCTCAAAAACTGATTCCTATCCATTGATGTGAATGTAAAAAGACAAATCAAATAGTTAAGAGATTCAAAACCGTCCAACTACCTTTCCTCCCATGTCCATGAACTCTTCATGGCCAGGAAGGGATCTTACTTTACCCTTTTCATCAACTTCTACAGGGTACTTCAGAAGATGCCCTCTCATCTCTGTTACATCACTAGCTGAAAATTGTTTCCAGTTCGCTTCACCCATTGTTCTAATCCTTCTAACACATTCAAGGCTCTCTGGTTGTAAGAAGCAGTCTTCAATGGTACCCGTATGTTCAGCCCAAAGTGACATCCTATATCCATGGATCTGCATGTATAGTTTCACACAAATGTAAAAATAACATACTGTCAAAACAATATGGTAGCTATTTAGGACTATTACTCTTTTACTCCACACATTACAAAAACATAAATACTAGTAAACCAGAAGCTAAATTTAGACTTAGATCCTTATAAGTTATATTGGGAAATGCATATTACTTTTCCTGGCAGTTAGAGAAACCAAAATAAACCCAAAGATATTGGTTTGTGTAAGGGCCTGATTATTTGGATTGACTCCCATATAAAGTAAAGAGGGCACTTTAGAAGAAGTTAGAGTGTGAAATAATAGCTGTTGACTGAAAAATGAAAAAGGTGTAGATTTGATCAACTTCATAATATATTATTAGACATTTCTGCATGTGATTTATATCAACTTCAAGTAATGATCTTTCAATCAAGAAGCCACTAATTTTAAAATAAAACTAACCTGCCCACGTGGATAAGTCGACAATCTTGCCCAGGTATGATGAGGTTGGTAGGCTCCCATTGCAATCTCAGTGTCCCTTGTTCCTTCCATAGAGCGTTGATTGATGTTGGCAGACCCCAATATGACATATTCATCATCAACTATCATGCCTTTTGAATGAACATGAATCATGAATCGTCGACTGTTTCTACTATTTTCCTGGCCAAAGGGCACCGGCATATTGCATTTCAAAAATGAAGAAAAAAAAAACGACACTTGGATGGAATATATAACAGTTTTTCACCCTTTTCGTTGCAGGGGGCAGTCCACATGCTAACAGAATAATGAAACTTTTGGTATTCATTGGTAATAGATATCTATAACTTTATACGAACCCGCTATTTCATGACACTATGCAAGCAGAAAAAATGCAGTTAAGAAGGAAAGTGGGAATGGGGAGCGCAGAGTTCAAATTTTTCTGAGCCTCCAGATTGTTCCTATTTTTTATTTTTTTTTCTTTTTCTGAAAATGTAACTTTCACTAACACTACAATCTTTCAGGGGAGGCAGTCAATAGGAAGTGGCCAACATAAAACTGTGCAAGTAGAAAAATATAATTGAGAAGGGAAGAGGGAATGGGAGCATAGCATTCATACTTGTGGACTATTCGCTGGTGGAGGAGTTCCAGACACAGTGACATTCTCATACATATCTATTGCCTCCCGATTGCCAAGACAGAAGAAGTTCAAATAGTCTTGTGGAGAGAATGCTGCTTCAAGCCCAGCTTCAACCAAAGCCTCGTAAATTATCTCATACATCATTTGCATTGTTCTATGCTGAAATTTTTAAGGAAAAAGAAAATAGAGTAAGAAGTGCAAGAACCAAGTCCTTTAAGGCCCTATAACTAGGATTGTTTTTCGTTAATGTCAATTAGGAGAAATTTCAGCATACATCTAAAAAAAAAAGTCAGCAAAAAAAAAATATCCCAACCAACAATGTCATAAAAATAACCTTGATCAATATTGGCATAAATAATTGTGGTCAAAATCAATTAAATACAATCTCAATAAACATTAATTGAGAAAAAAGCTTCAACAGTATAAATTCAAAAAATTTATACAAACTTTGACCAAAATAACATAAACCAAGATAGACTAAACAAGATTATCAATATTATTAACAATTGTTTGGTATTTAAACAACGTTTTGCATTTGGTCATAATTGAAATACTTTATCCAAACCAAAAAATTAATTCAGTAAATTGTAATTGTCTTGTCCAAACAAAATATTTTAAAAAAGAAACAATTTAAAATGAGATCAATTCAAATTCAATGTACTTCAATATCTTGGAAGTTGTGAAATTCCCTATCTATCTTCAAGGTAAGTGATTTTAATGAAAGTTTGGTTTTTTGTGATGCCAAATGGAATTGTTGATTCGTGCAGCTGCTCCAATGTAACGAGAAAAGGCTCAGTTGTTGGAAAAAGAAGCTACATGCTCCAAAGCAGAAAGAATAGGAGAAAAAAAATGTAGTACTGGTCTATGATTAAAATGGAGCTTATATGCAACTAGATGCCAGGTTGAACAATTAAAAACCTAAAAGACTTGATTTCAAACATCTCATGAAAGGAAAGCCAGAATAGAAGGCAATTGAAAAGAATATTTCTCATAGGCCTTGTCATTTCTATTAAATAAATAATTAATACTCGACTCTTTAAAGCATTTATACACTAAAACAGTCAGACTAGTGACAGCCAGGATTCTTTTAGAGTATACTCTGGGGCCAGAAGTCGCATAACTACTATCAACTTAAAGGTCATATAAGTTTTAGTCATTTCTTTTTTCTGATGAGTAGAGAAATCAACAGGTCATCTGGGTGTTAAAAATCACGATTTATAAAGCAGGATTCCAGGTAGATAATATGAAAGTTCAGTCAAACCCTTGCCAGACAAAAAATACTGGCCTTTATCTTGTGAGTTGAAGCATACCTGCCAATATAGAACCCTTTGAGTGGCAGCACCTGCTGGAACACCCTCCGGCCACATGGGAATAACAATGTACACTGCAAATCTCTTATTTGCCCTTATCTTTGCAGCAATCTTCAGTGCAATTTCCATTGGAATTAAATTATTAGCTCCTGCAAAAACATGGGACTTTTAACATTTAAAGGACATAATTGGAACAGGCTAATCAACCTTGTTATTCATCTTCACCCAGTATGCATACAGAAAATCCACCAGGAATGTCTAGTGTGATGAATGTATAAAGGGAACTAAACATTTGATAACACCTTAAAAATACAATTAGAACAAGTTATTTATTCAATTATTGATGTTTATGTTAAATTCTTTCAAACATTTAATCTTCGGTTGTTTGCTACTTCTGATAAGGTTGCTAAAGTTCCTAAACTTTGGTGCATTGGAGATGCTGATTTAAATTGTTCTGTGCTTAACTCTTCTGTTCAATATATCTTGGTTTCTGTACTGCTGCAGGAAGTTCTTACAATTTTGCAGGCGTGTATGCTGCAAGTTATTATGTTAGAAGGCATTCTCTTTGGACTGCATCGTCCAATTTTCAGGGTCCTTGGTGCATTATGGGGGACTTCAATGCTGTTCTCTCTGCTGAGGGATCCAAATGGGGCAATCCTCCTCATCATGTTTGGTGTACAGAGTTTAGCTTGCCCTTCCTTTTTCTGAACCTTTTTACGCTTGGACTAATGACAGGTTGGGGAATCACCCGTAAGCTTGATAGGATTTTTGCTACCTTTGATTGTATTAGTCAATGTAAAACCTGCAAGTATAATGCTCTTCCTAGAAATTGCTTTGATCATCATCCTTTACTACTTTCTATTTCGGATTCTGCTGTCATTATGAGGCCTTCTAGTTTAGATTTTTTAAAATGTGGTTTAAGCATGATGATTTGCTTCCCTTGGCTAAATCTTCTTGGGCTGAGAATGTCTCTGGCTGTCCTATGCTTATTCTTCAAAAGGAGTTATAAAGGCCGAAGTTGGCTCTTAAAGGTTGGAACAAAAATATCTTTGGTAATGTTCACAAGGCTGTGACTGAAAATCAGAAAAAATTGGCAGACATACAACTCTCTATTGCTAGATCCTCATCTACTGGTATTTCTTATTTGTTGGCTCAAGAAAAGGCTGTTTCGAATGATTTGAATATGGCTTTGGATTGTCAAACTATCGTTTGGAAGGAGAAAGCTCGAATGAGTTGGTTCACTAATGGGGATAGGAACACTGCTTTCTTTCATTCTGTTGTGAGACAAAGACAAAATGCTAGTGGATTTATAAACTTGTTGCGGGTAATTCTGTGATTGAAGATCATAATTTGATTGAGGACTCTATTTTATCTTTTTATAAAAAGCTGTATGCTGATTAGCTCTAATAACTTGTATTAGGATCAGGTTTCTACTATTATTTCTAATTATATTCCTCACGTTGTCAACCAAGATGAAAATCAGCTTCTAATCAAAGTTCCTAATAATGCTGAGATTAAATCTGCTGTTTTTGCCCTTAACATGGACATTGCTCCTGATCCTGATTGTGTCGGGTGGTTCCAGGTTTAAAGTTATTTCCAAAAACTTGCCTGACAGGCTTGGTGATGTTTGCAGTAGAATCATTTCTCACAACCAAAATGGTTTCATCAAGGGTCGGAATATAACAGACTAAATTTGTATTGTTTCTGAAGTTGTTAACATGTAATCCAAAAAAACCAAGGGTGATAATGTTGCTATTAAAATTGATATTTCTAAGCTTCTGATATTCTTAGTTGGAACTTTTTATTGCAGGTTCTGCAACATTTTGGATTTCATCATGTTTTTATCAACTGGATTCATATCATTTTGCAGTTTGCTTTACTCTCCATTAGGATTTATGGGAATTCTGTTGGTTATTTAAATGTAACCGTGGGGTTAGGCAAGGAGATCCTTTGTCTCCTCTTTTCTTCTGTTTGGATGAAGAGGTTCTTAGTAGAAGCTTATCTTATTTGGTCACTAAGCACAAAATTCTCCCTATGACGGGATCTAAAGGTAAAGACTTTCCAACACATGTTCTTTATGCTAATGACATTTTTGTGTTTTGCAGGGTTAACAAAAAGCCTTTGTCCAATCTTATGGCCTTTTCGCAAGTTTATGGTTCCATTTCTGGTCAATGGATGAATGCATCTAAAGTCTTTTCTTCAATATGGATAATTCCACTTCTTTTAATAGCAGGATTAGAAGTGTTTTAGGTTGCTATAAGGGCTCCATTCTTTTCAAATATCTTGGTATTCCCATCTTTGTTGGTGCTCCTAAGGCCCGTTTCTTTCAACCTTTGGTTTGACAAAGTTAAAAGTAAGCTTGCTTCTTGGAAAGGTAAATGTCTTAGCACGATGAGGGAGGATTCAGTTAGTTAATTCTACCATCTCTGACATTATGGCAAATAGTTTTCAAAGTTATAAATGGTCTCTCAATCTTTTAAAAGAGGTTAGCATATGGGTTCACAATTTTGTTTGGACTGGTGATGTTAATAAAGTAGGTCTTGTTATTGTGAACTAGGAGTCTGATTGTGCTTCTAAACAAGATGGAGGTTTGTTCTTGATGTGTAGATGGAAAATAAAACTTATCTTCTTAGACCATGTCGTAGAGTTCGTGGCCATTAGACCTCCGAGGCGGCCTCTACGTACGACAATTTGTTCTTCAAACGCTGCCGCCACCGCCACCGCCGTCACTGATTGCCCCGGCGACATCACCGAGTGAGCCACCTCTGCCAGGCGACCACCATGCCGCAGAGTTCGCGGCCATCAGAGCTCCGGTGGTGCTTCATGCGCTTCTCTCCGCTACGTGAATGTCACCACTCTCCGATGCACGTGGAGGCGCGTCAGCCACTTTTTCCAGCGGTGATTACCATCGTGGGAGCACCGGGTTTCCCTCTTCCACCATCTACAATCGACATCTTGATCTAAAGCTTACAAATGTAGAACTTTTCATCTCTTTAAGGTATGGAATGAATCTTGTAAGTTATGAATTTGTGACTTGCCAAGAAAAAGAAAAGGGGGTTCTCATTCTCAACAAACTTGTTGGACCTGCACTGTCAGTTGGTGCTAGGGCAATTTTGGTTAATCCAGTTAATCCTTGGAGCATCACAGAAGTTGTTCCTATAATTTCCACAAAACATAAACAACCTTTGACAAAACGTGACAATGACCCAAAGACCACAGTTGTTGTGATTAGTGGAAGTGTTAGACCAGTTCTAGATCAAAATTTCAATGAGTATGACACCTGGGTAGCAGCAGAGAATGGAATATTCCTAAATCCCTCTGAGGGAGAATGGGTGACAATCATGCCAGAGCAACTAAATATTGAAGGGGGGACAACATGAAGCATGTTTTTGACTACTTTACAGATAGAACACCTCGATCATATTTTGAAGAATGAGAAGCTTCACTTGTATGGATTTACAGACATTCATTTCAAAGACAACAAGCTAGGGACGTGCTACAGCATTTCGAGGCAGAGCCAATTCCTAATGAGACAGTTGAAGTTGTTCGAGAGAGTCAATCTATTGAGGTAACAGAAAGAGTTAAGTTTCCTCCAAAGAGGATATCATCATTGAATCTTCTAGCAAGGAACACTGCTATCATACTTGCACTTTGGACAGCACATGCTGTTTGGACATATTACTGCGTTCTGAGAGCAAAACAATTAGGGCCACTTCTGAAGCTTGTTATCTGCCTGTGTATACTACCAGTGCTGTTGGTTTTGTTGCTGATATTTGGTATTAGACGGGTCAACAATCAAAGAACAATTTTTGGAGTTCCACCTTGAGGACAAGGTGGTTTTCATGGACGGGAGTAATGTTAGGCAACAGGGGAAGCCCAGTCAACAGGTTAAGGAAAAGATGTGGATGGTGTATTACAGAATGAAATTAAATAAATGGATTAGTGACAGTTAATGTTGTTAGGCGGGGGGTTGTTTGTTAGTGTGGAGGTTAGTCTATATATTAAGACCAATCTTGGGGGTTTGGGGATTAGGTGATGTTTCTGTTGTAGTTTGAAAGGAAGAGTTTTCCTTTGTGTATTTTTGTGTTCTCTGATCTGGTGTAGTAACACGGCTCCACGTTCATTGTAATTTTTGTTTCTTTCTTTAATATGTTTTCATGTAATGACAAATGATTGCTGGATTTTGAATGTCAAAATCTATAATTATGTCTAATATGAATTTATTAAAAAAAAAAATAAAAACTCTAGAGGAAACCATAGGGATTTATATTTTAGTAAGATTTGGCTAAAAACAATTTACATACTCGTGTAATTTCCAGAGCCTTTGATCCATATAAAATGCACCAAAATAACATCATGGATTTGAAAGGAAGTGTTTTGTTTCTTTTACGTAATTTGTAGATCATTCGGTTTAATTAGTAAAATATAAATTCTGCATAATGAATTTTAGCTTAGGATTCTTTATCCTTGTAAAAACTGATATGGCATAACAACTTATGCTCTTCAAAATCTTCAGCACAGTAAAAGAAGGAACTCTTGAAGCAAAAGGCAAAAATGTTCACAAAGAAGAGTTGCATACCAAGGTCTTTATAATGACTCCAATTGTATGAAGACCCAATGAAATATTGATTCTCAATATAAATGTAATGTTGTGCAGCACGAATGGCCTTTATATACGCTGTATGTATACTCATGTCAATCAGCACCTTCTTCCCACATACTAGATTCTGCATAAACACAGTAATAGTTAACTATTCCTTAATTACAAATAAGGTGACTCATGTCTGATGAACTGGAATCTAGAATGAGAAAGAAAATTTAGAAACATTAAAACCTTTCACTGACCCTGATTGATGCATATTTTGGATCCTTCGGAAATCCCTTGACAGAATTTGAATCAATTGAACGGAATATCTGTATTCCAAAAGCATGCATATTCAATGTTTTCCTCTAACTAGTGAAAATGAGAAGAAAGTAACTGCTTCTAGAAATTCTAAATCTCTATTCAGAACCAATCAAATGAGCACCTGAACATGCCATGATGCCGGATTATCCACATCAAGATTTAGATCACCAATTGAACAGATATCTACCAGTCTGTCTAGCCTAAGCAATGCATCATCATATGAACTTGTAAGCTTTTCAATCCCTTTAGGTTTCGCAGCTCTTAACCAGCGCTCCTCAAAGTTGGTCAAAACATCGTAAGCTGCTGGACCATCAATTTTAGAATGTAAGTCATGCCATGGCTCCCGTGGACAGCCACCAGTATTACCCTATCATTGTAAAATCCACATCATCAGAATAATATGGTATTCTACCGACATACTTTGCTTTAAAATTGAAACGTATTAGTTCTTATCTACATACTTGCAAAGCTAAAATAGGAGAAAATCTGTCATAAATTTGCAGGGTAGTTTTAGATGTGTCAGAAATATGGAATAGACTTACATGTTCAGAGACCATCTAGTTAGCAACAATACATTATATATACACTATCAAAGTGGGTCCAAGCCTGTGAGACAACGTGACCTACTAAAAACCCAACTCATCCAAGTTGAACCCGTGGTAAGCCGAGTTGGCTTACCAACCCGTGGTGAGATCGACTGGCTCACCAACCTGTGATAAATATTTTGATATTATTTAGAGTGTTTGTGTTATGTATGCATACTAGTATGATATTTAGAATTATCATTTACAACATTATTATAAATATATTTAGATGCATATTAATATGATGATTTTTTTTATCATGATTATTCAAGTAATTTAGAATTTGGTTCCAATTTTCATATTAGAAAAAGTAGATAGAAGAAAAAAAGAACAACACAAAATCTTCAATTTCTAAATTAAGTTGGTCCATTCAACCCACTAACCCATGGTAGCCAACTCAGGGTCATTTTTTTGAAGAGTGAAGCCGTGTTGGTCCACCATGTGGCCAACCCGTGGTGGGCTAGGCTGGGTAGCGCATTTTGATAGCTTTAATTAAATATGAGGTTCTACACGAGTGGCAATGCTAGATTTACAATTCAAAGTGTGTTGAACTTATCACAACATACACTTAAAACTAATATAATCCTTTAATCTTCCAGTATGGAAATATTTCTTTGGTTATTTGGTTTCTTCAAGAATTACTAAAAATTGGAGTTATAAACCTTTGTGGCTATAATTTACACATTTACTTTGTTGCCTATGAAATGATTGATGGAAAAATCTAGTGATAATACAACCAAACAAAAATATACTACCGTGAAAGTAGGGTTGTGATAGTCATCCTTATGCAGTGTCTGCAGTGTCCTGAAGAGAGGATGGTTGGGATTATCATATCGCCCATCGCACAAATCAAGTCCACCAACAAATGCAACAATTTTTCTCTTGTGATTTCCAGCATCAGCATCCACAATTACAGTTTTCTGATGATGTGTGTATATTGCTCCAACTTCCTGATAATTAGAAAGAAAAAAAAATATTTTGGAACTCTAGAACTAAAATTGTAGAAGTATGTGAACATATATACAGAGATCCAATGCAAAGATGTATATATAGAAACAGTTACAGAAACAAAACCTTGTCATAAATTCTGACATTCATGACAAGAAGTTAGGCAAACTACCAAATGGAACCATACTATCCCTAGTAGCATGTCCATCTTAAAGTATACCGAAGAGTGAAAAGCAGATTGTTTAAAATCTTCTAAGACAATGACTACTGTTCCTGTAAAAAAATATTTTAATGGGTAGAATCATTGTCAAACCAAACTATTAAAATAAACCAAAAATAAATATGGATTAATCATTCTTGTGTAAAATATATCAATAGAGACTGCTTTTTTATAAGTAAAAATAGTAACAGAATAATAAAAAATATGGACTAAGTCTGCTATATTCAACACTTCTCCTTAAGTTGGTGTATATAAATCATATATACCAAACTTGTTACAAATATAGTCAATTCTAGGTCCTCGTAAAAATTCAGTGAAAATATCAGCTAACTGATCATTCGAATTAACAAATTCATGTCTCCAAATTCAACTTTTTCTTGAATGAAATAAGAATCAATCTTAATATGTTTGGTCCTTTCATGAAAGATATGATTTAAACTAATATAAAAAGCAGCTTGATTATCACATATGAGTGTAATTTGAGTGACCTATCCAAATTGCAATTCTTTTAGTAAATGTTTAAGCTAAATAAGCTCACAGGTAACTGAGGCCATAGCTCTATATTCTGCTTCAGCACTAGATCTTACCACAATACGTTATTTATTGCTCTTCCAAGAAACTAAATTATCACGAATAAGAACATAATATCCAGAAATAGATATTTTTTCAAATGGAGATTCTTCCCAATCAACATATGAATAATATAATACTTTACTATGGTTATTATGACCATATAGTAAGCCATTTTTAAAAAAATATTTAATATACTTCAATATATGAATGACTGCATTCTAATGATCAACATATGAAGAATTAAAAAATTGACTCACCATATTGACTGCAAAATAAAATATCAAGATGAGTAACAATAAGATGATTCAATTTTTCAACTAATCCTCTATACTTCTCAGGACCTAAAAGAGACTTCCTTGACTAGGTAGAAGTTTGGCATTAGGATCTATAGGAGTGTCAACAAATTTTGAATTCATTAATCCAGTTTTCTACAAAATGTTCAATGCCTACTTTTATTGAGAGATAATAACACCATTGTTAAATTGTGCTACACAATTTCCAAGAAAAATCTGAGTTTGCCAAGATCTTTGCTCTGAAAGTGGTGACAAATATGTTGTTTTATTTGAAAGATATCATTGTGATACTACCTGTAAGAACAATATCATCAACATATACCACTAGATAGATACACCCAACACTTGAGTGACGGTAAAAAATTGAATGACCCTCACTGCGAGTCATACCAATTTGTTGAATAACACTACTGAATTTTCCAAACCAAGTCCTAGGAGACTACTTAAGATTATATAAATATTTGCGAAGACGACATACCAAACCAGAAGTCCTTGAGCAACAAAACCTGGAGGTTGCTCCATATAACTTTTTTCCTGCAAATCCTCATTAAGAAAAACATTTTTGATGTCTAATTGATAATAGGTCATCTTTGAAGAGCTGCTATAGCTATGAGTAAGCGATCAGAAGCCATCTTTGCTACTGGAGAAAATGTATCACCATAGTCTACATAAAAAATTTGTATAACCTTCAGTCACTAAATGAGCTTTAAGACGATAATAGTACCATCAAGACCAATTTTGATAGCAAAAATCCACCAGCAACCAACATATTTTCCAGAAGGTAAAGGAACGAGTTTTCAAGTTCCACTGTTCTGAAGAACACTTAATTCATCAAGCATTGCCTGATGTCAACTAGGATGGACTAAGGCATCACTTACAGTTTTTGGAATGGACATAGAAGAAATAGACGAAAAACAAGTATAAAAAGATTGAGATAGTCTATGGTAACTTGATGCAGTATAATGTGGAGAGAGATTACAGTAGAACGTATACCTTTACGAATGGCAATGGAAAGATCAGGTTCAATTGTCGGGGCCGAAGGAGCTAGTGCTAGAAGAAAGTAATTGGATGGATGATGAGAAGTCTAACAATGACAATAAACCTGAAAAGGTGGTGGATGAGAGAAATCTTTAGGTACACAATATACAATAGGAGTATCAAAGACAACCGGAATATGTACTTGATTAGATAGAGACACATGTGGAGAACATGAAGACTTGAAATAAAAATACGACTCAATAAATGTGACATTTGCAGAAATGAAATAGTGGTTAAGAGAGGGTGAGAAACATTTATATCCCTTTTGAGATCTAATGAATCCTAAAAAGACATATTTGTGTGACTGAGCAGATAATTTATTAAGACCAGGACAAAAATTATGAACAAAACAAATAGATCAAAAAACTTAAAGGAGTAAGGGATGAAAAGGTTTATGAGAAAATAAAATAAAATGAGAAATTTTATTCTATAAAATTGAGGATGACATACAATTAATTAGGTAACATGCACTAAGAATAATATCACCCCAAAACTGTTGAGAGACCTCACCATGAATTAAAAGATTGCGAGTAGTTTCACCAAGATGTCTATTCTTGCGCTCAACCACCCCATTTTATTGAAGTGTATAAACACATAAAGTTTGGCAAAGTATGTTATGAAATTTCATAAAAGTATTAAAAGAATGAGAAAGATACTCACGAGCATTATCACTGCGTAAGATTCAAAGTGAAACTCCAAATTGGCTTTTAATTTCATTAAAAAAAGATTGAAATATAGAAAATAACTTAAAACGATTTTTCATTTAAAATAAATAAGTACACCTTGAAAAATCATCAATAAAAATAACAAGACATTGAAATCTTAAATTAGACGTAACAAGACTTGGTCCCCAAATGTCTGAATAGACTAAGACAAAAGGAGACGAAGTACGTTGTAAAACACTACACGAAAAAGAATTATAACTTTCTTTTCCTAAATAACATGACTCACAAGACAAATTGGATAATTTGGACAAATTTAGAACAATCTGTTGTATCTTGACAAGACTAGGATGACCCAACTGAGCGTAAAGGAGAGATGGAAAATCCATGACCGTGCCAACATGTGTAGATGTTTGTAGGGGATAAAGACCATGAGACTCGCATCTAATGCCAGTCATCCGACCCGAAATTCCACTCCTGTAAACAAACAGGACCCAAGGACATAGATAAAAAGTTAAAGGAAGGTTCAGGACATAGAGAACATTATCAATAAAAAATGAAAAAAGGAGATAAATAGTACCAACACCATGGGATAAGACTCAAGAGTCATTAGCCATGATAATGGAAGGTAAAAAATCAGAGATAGATAAAAAGAAATTGATTTATTACCAGTAATGTGATTTGTGACACCTGAGTCTACAACCCAAGGACTAAGAGAATTGGAGTGAGTGAGGTCAACAAAAGATATACCTATGTGTGTTGTATGTGCAACGGAAATAGTGAAACCAGAGTTTTGGCGATCCTCATACTATTAAGAAATTCATTGAAAATAACAGGGTGACCTTGCAAATTTAGGAGGACGACCATGTAAAGTGTAATACTTGTAAATTTTATGACCAAGCTTGCCACAATGGTCACACTTGTGACACCTTTTTCCTAGCTTGTAAAGGTGAAGGCATGTGCGATCATCACGTTGAGATACCATGAGTCATCAACAAAATTAATAAGTATATTAGTAGTGTGTTTACCTAACACACAAAGGGTTGAACATGTGGAAATAAAATTGGACACAATAAGATATTCCAAAATTTGGTCACGAACATGGGATAATCATCAAAAAGCTTATGTAAGGCTAATAACATGAAAAACTTTGACTTTTACCCAAGTTCTTAAGGAGTAGAAGCTAAGAGGCAACAACTTATTAAAATCATTAAGAAAAACATAAATTTATCCAAATACTCTGTTATTATACCATCAAGACATCTGGGAGTAATAATATTTAAGAGATTTTTCCATACAACATAAAAACATTGAGTATCATTGGTGTACAATAATTTTTCTTATTCCCAAACTTCTAAATACGTCTCATAAGAACGAAAAATTTGTTTTAAAGACGAGTGAATGGTAGATTTGATAACAATACATAATTGGGCATCAATTTTTAGCCCACGGAAAATCTTATTTTCATCAACATCGACACTACACTTAGTAAGATGATCAACATGTACTTGACTCTTAAACCATAATTTAATATTTGAAGTCCAAGTATCATAATTCGTTCCATCCAATTTATTAATGAAAAGATGAACATTAACATAATTAGTATAAATGGACGAAGACACAACAAAAGAGGTCGTAGATGAAGTGAGAGAAACCACCTTCGAAGAGAGAAAAACCTTAAAAATTCAAGTTAACTCAAATCAAGATGACGAAAGCAGATCCCAAAGGCAACATGGTGACTCCGACGGTAGTAAACATCACATGAAACCGTGTCGAAGCTTCGGTCACCGCAATTTTAGTGGGACAGTGGTCGCTTGGCCGAGACGAGTCAACCGGTGATGTGTTCGTCCAATAGACGGCGACAGAGGCAGCAGCAGTGGACAACAGGGGAGCAATGCAACGGAATAGTGTATAAGGGCAGGAAAGACGACAGTGGAGAAACATCGGTGAACATTGGATTCACCAAAAAAGTTTTTTACCTTAACCCTAGACTCTAGATACCATATTAAAATAAAAGGAAAGTAAATAAGGATTAATATTCCTTATGTAAAATACACACATAAGTATTGTTTATTTATAGATAAAAATAGTAACAGAATAATAGAAAATAAGGGCTAAGCCTGTTATATTCAAAACAAACCTTTTGTTTGGCCCAGCTATATCGTTTTTCAACAATGCGAGGACAAAGCAGCACTTGCACAGAAGAGTTCTTGAAAAATCGTCTAGTTTCCTCGTCATGAGTTGCCATTATACCATCCTGAATGTAAAACAATATAATTTTGCATAATTAAAATAAAATCATATCATAAAATTGTGATTTCAATCAAAAAGCAAAATTTGTTCACAAGTCATCAAATTAAAATATACTTCGTAGATCAAGCTACAAATGTTATCAAAACAGGACAAAATAATGACTTTGCAAGCTATCATACAGAACAAATCCTTTAGACAAGGTCAACATGTTAAGTATTGTTAGTATTACTTAATGACAGATTAATTGTATAGGGAAAAGAAATATCACAAGCCAATATATATGAAGTCCCACATCCAATTGCAAACAGAGTTTGATTAGAAGATAGCTTTGTCCTATTTAGGGCAATGTCAGTCCATTGGAAAGACAAAAACAGAGCTTTTACTAAGTGGTACTAAACAATGAGCAGAGTATAAAGAAAGCCATTAAATCTCTGTATAATTTTAAATGAGAAATGATACATTTTATAGAAAGAAGGAAGAAAACAAAAAAGGAAATTATAAATAACATATTTTCAAAATTAAATAGGGATTACAAAATTATAAACAACATATAAAAATAAAGTGTAGAATAAATGACAATAATCTTTCAAAATAACAAGATGCTTAGATTCTCCTCATATTTAGAGAATGGCTTCCAAGATGAATAGTGATCTCACTTGCCCTTACTAAATATTCAATCAACTCTTAAACAATTTTTACGTTCTTAAGTTCCTATTAACAATAACCAACATCTATACATTTTTTTCCATCATTAGTTTCTAAGCAGTCACTTGTCACAATGAATAAAATTCCAAAAGAAATAGAATGACTTAATTATGATAACAATAGCAGCAAAAACGTCGACATGCAAACATTTGCAAACCATGCTTTACATTGGATATCCAATTCTAGGCATTCAATTTAATTCATTGTGACACATACTTTCCTATTCAACTGACTAGGAATGAATGCAAACAATAAACCAAACACTCTCCAAATCCTCCCCAAACATAAATACATAATAAGCAACACAAAAGAAACATTACAAACCATTTTGTAACCATGAATAAACATAAATACAGGGAGAAGCACTCTTACTCCCTTTGATGACTTAGCCCTTAGAAGTTCACCCAGGGTGAAATTTGTTGCAATGCCATCATCCCTTCCCAACCTAACTTTGTGCCACAATAACCATCCCATAATGTAAACCAATCTATGAGTTGCACGTATGGTATCAAAAACGTCATGCCAAGACTTTCCATCAACGTAATACATGCCATGGTCAAGCATAATATTAGGTAGAGAACCATATGAGACATGAGTATCTTGATACAAAGTTACCATTCCACCTTTCCTCAATGGGAAATACGTGCCAAGATAGGAGGAGGGTTATAACTATCACTAGTTTGAGGTACTCCACCACCTGTGACACTCCATTTTCGAGAACCTTGGAGAGGGTAAGGATAAATAGGTGGTTGAGGCATAGGAAAGTCAAAGGAATCATGAGGTGGATGAGGAGGAGGAGGAGAAGGGTATGAGGAATGGTTGTCTGGCTAGAATAAGGTGCTGAGGGTGGTGGAGGAAGTGAGGGTATGAGTAGTTAAAGGTATCTGGAGGATTTGGTGGATATGGATATAGTGGTGGTACATATGGAGCAGGAAGAGGGTATAGAGAGGTGTTCACAGGTACAAATAAGGGTTTGGATACCCATATGGATGTTGTGAAGACCCAATGTCCATTGATGAAACAACTCATACTTGAATTATCGATTTAACTTCAAGATTTGATCTTTCATTCAAAAGGATCAATTCCCCAATGTAATTAGCACAAGGGGAAACGACACAAGAAAACACAGAAAAAAAAATGTTGAATTGAAACTGATTGCATGAAAAATTAATGGAAAATTTTTAGAGAATGATGTTAATTAATACAAATAGAAGGTGCAACAGGGAATTAAGGAAGTTAGATGAAAGAAAAGAATTGTGTGAGGACAGAGAGGGAAAGGTTTATTATACCATATGGCTCAACTACATGTCGAATAACCGAATAAACGTAAAACAAATGAATTTTTCTTTCAAAGACTCGTCGTGATCTCTTGAGCCTAGGGGATCAATGTATTGTTTGACACACTGATTCCAATCATAAATATTGACATGCCACTCTTATGACGGCATGTATCAACATCTCGACCTCTTGAGTAATCATTCAAGACAATCAAGTTGCAAGATTTTCGTGTAATTATTTTATTAGTAATAATAAGGCATAAATCAACTCTAGAACTATCATTAATGGGACAATGGGCCTACTTGGGCCTAGATTAACTATTGTACACATAACAGCCCAACTCAGGAAATATAAAAACGTGTATACATTAAGGAAAGAGGTAATGATTTTTTTAAGAACTCACTAAATTATTGTTTCCCAAAATGTACGCTCCAAACCCCCCACCTCTGCGTGTACCCTCGACGCGTTGTCCCGTTGGCACCCATTCATGGAGGATATAATGGAGGCATCCCTTCCCAGCAATTCGATAAGTCCCATGTTAGACAAGTATGACGACACAACAGATCTCGATGAGCGTGTCGATGCCTATGTAATGCAAGTCAGCTTATACATATCTTGAGACACCATTCACCATTCTCTATAGGGTGTTCCCTATGTCTTAAAAGGACAATGCCCCAAGCTTGTTCACACACCTTTCCTCCTACTCAATCAATTGTTTTGATACCTTGGTAGCCAAATTCGAGACACAGTTTGCTACTAGTCGACTACATCACTTAACATCAATGAGTTGTTGTGTACATATCAAGCTATGAATTTTGTGATGGGAGTGGATGGTGTGCTAAGATTCGAGGTTGTGGTTTGTGAACCTACAGATGAAGAGTTAAAGAGAATGATCCTTGATAAGGGTCATAACATTTTAGTTTGCACCCAAGCAAGACTAAGATGTACCAAGACCTAAAGGAGACCTTTTGCTAGCCTGGCATGCAGAAGGAAGTAGCTCAGCATGTTTTTGCATGTCTAACATGTTAAAAGGCCAAGGTGGAGCACTAGAGACCTAGAGTAATGTTACAACAATTAGATGTTCATGAGTGGAAGTGGAATCACATCGCTATAGATTTTGTTACCATTTACCACAGTTAGTGAGAGGTCACGATGCTATTTGGATGATAGTTGACCGACCGATGAAGAGTGCACATTTCTTGTTAGTGAGTTTGAAGTTATCCATGTTAAAGCTAGCAAAATTGTATATCAAGAGGTAGTGAGACAACATTAAGTAGCTTCCAGAATTGTATCAGATAGGGATCCAAGGTTTACATCCAAGTTTTGGCAAACTCTGCAAGATGCTTTGAGAACTAGTTTGACAACGAGTTTGGCCTATCATCCTCAAATAGATGGTTTATGAGAGAACAATTCGATCTTTAGAAGATCTTTTAAGAACCTGTGTAATGGATCATTTAGGAAGTTGCGATGAGATGTTGCCTTTGGTGGATTTCACATACAATAACAATTTTCATGCTAAAATCGGGATGGCACCTTATGAGACTCTTAATTGGAAGAAGTGTAGGCCACTCCTATGTTGGTATCAAGATGGAGAGTCTTTGATAGTGAGACCAGAGTTGCTTCAATAGACCAATGAGAAAGTCCAGCAGATTCAAGACACGATAAGGACTTCTTGGAGTAGAAAAAAGTCTTGTGCGTATCAGAGGAGGCGACCTTTGGAGTTTGAAGTCGGGGATTATGTGTTTTTGAGAGTAACACCTACCATAGGTGTTGGAAGAGCTATCAGATCCAGGAATGTGTACCCTAAGTTCATTGTGCCATATCAAATTCTCAAAAGGATCAGTCCACTGGCTTATGAGATTGTCTTGCATGCCTGGTTAAACCTTTAGAGTGTGTTTCATGTATCTCAACTAGAGCAGTACATTACTCATCTTAGCCATGTGTTGGATTTGGATGATGTGCAGGTCAGAGAAGACTTGTCTTTTGAGGCTAGATCCGTCACGATCGAAGACCATCAAATCAAGCAAACTCACAGATAAGACTATCAATATGGTGAAAGTATTGTGGAATGCTAGGTCCGGTGATAGGAGGAAAGTATGAGAGAAGCTTATCCTTATCTTTTTTCAGTAAGTGAATTTTCATGGACACAAATTTTTCTTGTTTGAGGATGTAAGGACCTAGTTAATTGTTTAAGAATAGAATTAGTATAACTGAGATGAAGTATAGATCTTTTATAATTTAAGTACGAAGCTTATAAATTGAAAAGGTTAACTACTCAAACTTTCATTTTACAAAAATCACAATCTCTCTAAAACACTTCCTCATCTTGAGTTGCCATGAGACCACCCTGAATGTAAACCAGAATAATTTTGTCCAATTAAAACAAATTCATATCAATAAAACTAGAATTTCTAAAGAAAACTCATTCAAGAGTCTTAATTAAAAATGAAGTAAATTTCATAGATCAAGCTGAAATGTTATAAACTACTGTTTGTACGACTTTATGACAGATTATAAGCAGAGAATTCCAGAAGGAAAAAAAAATGATAAGCCAATATATAAGAAGTCCTAAATCGAACTGTAAACAAAGTTTGATTTGAAGATAGCTCTGATCTATTCAGGGCCACCATCAGTTCGTTGGAAAGACAAAAGTAGACTTTTAAAGAGTAGGTACTGAAGTATGAGCAGATTACGAAGAAATATATTTTATATGAGAAGGGGTACATTATACAAAAAAAAAAAAAAAAAAAAAAAAAACGAAAAAGGAAATGATAAATAGGGTATTCCCAGTATTATATAGGAATTACAAAAACTATAAAAATTGAAATAAAATTAGAATAGTTGACTGTAAACTTTCCAAATGAAGAGATCTTGTGATTCTCCCAAAGTTTAAAGATTTATTTTGGAAATAAACCAGTGACCTCACTCACGAACAATTTTTACCTTCTTAAGTTCCAATTTCCAATAGCTAACATCTATCTTTTTTTCTTTTTTTTTTTCTTTTCGATCATTAATATCAAAAGTTGTCACAATGAATAAAGTTCCAAAAGAAATAGAAAGAAATTATTACTATAACAACATGCAGCAAAATGTGTACAATGCAGACAATTGTATACCCAGTCCTAGCCCTCACGAAACCAAAATGAAGTAAAAGGTAACATAGAAAAGTTGCATTACTAACCGTTTGGTAACCGAGAATGCTTCTTGATGTAGGGTCCTTCCAAAGAAGAAGAAGCACTCTTACTCCCTCCTGTCCCTTAGACTTCAAAAGATCACCCAGGGTGAAATTTGATGCGTGGCCATCATCCCTTACCAACCTAACTTGGTGCCACACTGACCACCCAGTAATGTAAATTAAATGTTGAGCTTGACTTATGGCATCAAAGATGTCAAGCCAACACTTTCCATGAGCATAATACATGCCATGGTCAAGCACAACATTAGGGAGGTAACCATCTGGAACATGGGCATCTTGATATAGAGTAACCGTTCCACCTTTCCTCAATGGAAAGTATGTGCCAGTCTCCCCAAGGTAGTCAGGACCAGCTCCAACTACTTGATGATAAATGACAAGTTTCCCCACTGGAATGTACTGAATGGAAAGATTCAAGACAGCCCCTGGCTTACAAGGCTTCCTCTTGAAATTCAGGATAGGGAAGGTCCCTTGTACCTTTTCCCCAGAGTATATGAGTTTCACAGGAATTGCCACAATGCCAATGAGCTGTGAACCCACCGCATCACTATCCTTCACAACAAAATGAACTTCAGCAGCATGATGTGCCACAGGAACATAGAAATGTTGCTTCCACACAGGGTTTTGACTATTTCTAATCACAAAAGTCCTCCCAATTACAGCATGTGACAAAGAAATTGTCACATAAGGATCAATTGGAATCTTCAGGCTCACCATTTCCATGTTTGGAAGGTTTTCAGCTCCATCAACCCATATATCTAAATTCCCATGCAGGAGGAACCATTGTTCGGAGCTGGCAGAATCAGCAAACTCTGACTGTGGACAAAATCATCAGAATATAAGATGTCAAACTTTTCCAATTACAATCCATAACAACTTTAATGCAATATACTCCATAAAAACTCTCAATCAGAAAGAGAAGATAGGACCATTTAGCATTAGATGTCGGACTTTCCACTTATAAATCCTTAATAACTTCCATTATAATATAAAACTAACCAATTTTGAAGTTGAATTGAAACTTCTTAAAAAGTATACTACGTTTATAAAATTTCATGCAAACCAAAAACTAATCCATGATCGCACTGCTTTACTTTGATCAATAATGTTATTTAAAATATAAATAAGTAGCTACACCTAACATATCAACAACAAATGTCCAATTTATGTAAAATTCGATATTCGTGGTAAAAAAGGTAACATCAAATAATTCAACTGTTTGATTAATTAATTTCATATTTTACAAAAGAAAAACATAATAATAAGTAGTCTGTGTAAAAGTTTATCAGTTGAAATTAATAAATTTTGTCATGTATATGTGAGTGTAAAAGTTTCAACACATGACGGAAAGGAAATTGCATCATATGCTTCAAGTTCCAGCTTACTTATAAGTTCATAAGCTATTACATAATTTTTATTTGTGCTGATAATTTGTATAACTTTTTTTTCATAATAAAAGGAAAACTTACAATAAGATAAGTAGTGTTAGAAACAAAGACAAAAAGAAAACCAAAAATATTATGTTATAACCTACTGTAAAAGAATTGAAAAAAATACTACCAATACACCCTCTAACACATTCTACTCTTGACTTAAATTTATCAGAAATCACAACCTTTGGTGAGTCTCAAAGACTCAGCGGTTTTCAATAAAATTTCAACTTATAGTCTAGTTTGTTAGAGGAGAAACCGCTAAGTAGTTGACCACTACCCGTTCATGATCCCCATCAATCTTTATGTGAAACACAATGAAATATCACCAATTATTTTTTCTTTTAAAACCTTAAATTAAGTTTATTCAGGATCATAAACAGATGTTGGTCTAGGACTACCTAATAATTTCTTGTGTTAGAGAGTATATTGAAATCACTTCTACCCCTAAAGACTTTTACACTAGAACCTAGAAATACCACTCAAATGAATACATCATTCAGTGAAAACAAGCGCATTGGTATGTGCAAGGACTTACTTGTGCAACCTGGTGGCCAGTGGAACTACTCCCGGAAGCATAATTTCCTTCTGGCTGGGTTGAAAAAGGGGTATCCAACTCACACTCATCATCAAGAACAGGTTCGGAATCACAGAGCAAACTTCTATCAGACGCGCCTATATCAGAAAGGACACTCAGAGCATCCTCATAATCCGATTCATCAATCTCGGACTCAGCCAGCTCGCCCGAGCGAGGCACAAGGTTAGAACGCGAAGACGAACCAACTGCGCCCAAGGTCAATCTATTAATGGCGCTATATATTCTTCTAACCTTCAGCAACGTCTCCTTCTGATCTCTCGCACTCTGAGCCTGCACGTCAACTATGAAAAACCGCACAAGCGAGTCTGCAAGAGCCTCCAGCTTGTCCTGGTAGCGTGCCCTAGCCACGTAGTTCAGCCGGTGGATCTGCGAACACTTGCATACAAGCTTCGTGCCGTCTTGCATTTGCCTCAACAGCGATTCCAGCTCCTCCTTCGGACGCCCTAGCTCGATGTTGTGCTGCTCCATCTCTTTGATCACCGGAGCTATCGCGATCAGAGTGGATTGGAGATTGACCAGCGTTTGCTTGAACATTATGGCTTTGTCTTTCATTTCCAAAACGGCTTTCAGCAACTCGCCCAACACTGCTCCCACGGCAGCTTCTACTAGAAGCGTCATGGTTCACGAGACCAGCACGAACAAGTGATTCAGTTGTTTGCGAACTACGGTTGCCGGCGGAGGAAGAGACACTTCTCCATCACAACCACCGTCGTCTCCGATTCTCTCCGGTTCATGAAGAAGCGCGTTGACACTGTTGACTATGTTTTGTAGGAGTACTATCCGTACATAAATAAATATCTGATTAAAATAAATTGACTATATTTTAAAATATAAATCATTTTAACAAATAATTGATAAGTACTAGAAAAAAGATATAAAAACAAGACAAGGGTTAACAAAAACTTAATTGAATATTATTTTGCTTAAGACAGAAAGAGAAAACAAGAGTATATATAGGCTCCAAAGTTACCTAAAACAAATTGCACAAGGATAACAGAAAAAATAAATAAAAACTAATATCCGATTAAATAACTCAATGTTTTACATGAACATCTCTAATAATAAGTTAGTTTATTATGGATTAAGAGTGTTTGATAAACTAATAAAATGATATAACTATATAAATTTTATTAAATATAACAGTTATAAAAAAAATACCATTGTGCAATTATAATTTTATATTTTTTAATAATTAAATTCTTATTAAATCTTGTAACAATTTTAGTTATTTTTTAAAAGTTTGTATATGTTTTTTCATTTGAACAAGTTATTTGATTTAAATGATTTTAAGTAATTAATTTTAATTAAATTAAATTTTTATTTATTTTTCATAAATTTAAATTGTTTAATTTTTTTATTTTAAAAAACTATTGTTATATTGAATTTCTTTTTTAGAATTTGTATTATGTGCAATTTTGGGGTAACATCATACAATAAAATATTTGTTAGTTTAAGTTATAATCTTAAATTATTTTAATTTAAATTACATAAGAAATTTTAAAAATATATAATAAATACTAAAATTATGTAAAAATTAATTATTTTCATAAGATTAAAATAAGTAATAATATGTAAAAAAAATAGTAAAGATAATAAGGAAATGTATTGAAATGTAAACAATACCAATGAAAGAAAATTAGAGAAGCTAAAAGATGGTGGATTTATAAGTTAAAAGCTATTAAAATAAGTTATTTTGAGATATTTATCCAATATTTTTATATTGGTGAAATTAGTTTATAAGTTAGTATGAGCTAACTTATTGATTTTATCCAACACACTCTAAAATTTGCAAATGGGTTACCTCCCTTTAAGATTGTTGATGTAGTTGTCCCTCATAGACTTAATTCACTTAATTTCTTCATTTCTAGTATCAATCTACTTTTTGGAATTAAACCCTTCCATAGCTTACAAAAGATAATAGGATCTGTAAATTCAATAACAATCTCATGTTTTTAAAGATATACAACATAGTCATATGGTATTGTAATTCTTCTTTCTGTAATGGATTTTTTTTATCCGTCACCTAATTTAGTTTGAATTTTATTGTTTTTTTTAATTTTAGAAAAATATATTTTTTTTTATTTTTTTTCTAAAAAATATATTTGATTTTTATTCTTTTTTTCTCTTTACCTTCTTTATTATTTAAGGTGTGCTTGTTTGATAAATTTATGTGAATGTACTTTTCAAGATGATAAACTGTTGTGAATAAACTAATTTGTGTGAATGTATTGTTCAAAATGATAGATTATTGTGAATGAATCAATTTGTGTGAATATAATATTCAAGATGATAGATTGCTGTGAATATATTGTTTATCCACTTATAATCCACTCAAAATTTTTAAAATTAATTTTTTAAATCTACTTTCCCAATAAAAATTCATTTCACTTTTATGAATAATAAAAGAGTAGAAAAGGTTTGAAGATTAGATTTGAATTACATTTATTTTTTCAATAAAATAGAGAATTTATTCTTGTAACAAAATTTGATTTTTCAGTTTTCATAATAAAATCCTCTTGTAACAGAAGATTGATTACAAAATAATAGAAGAGTGGAACGAGATAGGAATAAAAGAGAGACAAAATTGGATCATTCTCACACTGCATCCTTAGCTCATTTATTGATGTTGGTTCTGTCATCATTACACATGGTTCATTCTGAAGAAACAGTTTGCTCTCTTTCTATTCTTCAAACACACAAATCTGAAAAACACTCACAAAGAAAAACAGAATATGGCAGTTCATCCACATCCTCAATCCACAAACAATTTGCAAAAAAAACAAGCAGGAAGAAGAATAAATAAAATCAATCATCACACCGTCATTCACCGTTGTCACTGTGAAGAAGATCGCCGAATGTCGCTGCCACACATAGCCGCACACCGCTACTGCATTTAAAAGGGAGTTTGTACCTATTATCACGAGTTCATTTTATTTTTATTGTTATTTTATCTTTTATTGTAAATTCTCAATTAAATTGTTTAAAATAAAATTTAATTTTCATTTAAATTGTTTCCAATTTTCGATAAAATAAAATTTAGATACTCCGCCATGCTATTATCCTTTATAAAAATATTTATAAATTAAATATGGACATTTTTTATTAAAAATGTATTTTAATATCATATCTCCTCGTCAACCAATCATAAATTTTTAAAATATCTAATATTTAAATATCAAAATTTCTGACATCAAATTTTATAAATAAAAATATAAAATTTCTAAAATTAAAAAGTATCAAAATATTTCAAAATTATTGTTTTTATTATGATGATAATAAGTAGAGTAATGTAAAATCTTATAAGATTAAAAAATCGTATTTATTTTATTTATTTGATTAAAAGTAAGGTGGAAGAGTTACATTATAATTACGAATAGCTCGGACTTCACAATAATCTTATTTTTTAATTTTTTATAATAAATAAATTATGATGAGGACTTTTTTTCTATTCTTTAAACTTTATTATTATTTTTTTTAGAAAATATACAAAAAGTTCTACATTATTTTGATGTGTTATGTGTCAAAGAAAGTATTGAGATGCCTCCATATCATCTGCACTTCCATAGTCTAAGCCAATTTACCATTTAACCCTTTTGTAAAATAATTTTATCTCATAATACCCTCCACCTTCATTTACATCCTTCAAGCTGCTTCTTCCTCCACGCCTTTGCACCCCATTCATTCTCCACCTCTTTGCACCCCATTCGAACTCGACCGATGTGGCTGCACCTCCACCGCCACTGCCAGAGATCGTACCTCACTTTGGCACTGCAGATCTACTCATTTATTGCACCTTGGTTCGTTCTCCATTCACGTCATGCACCTTGCTTCACGGTTTTCACGTTCCGTAACGTGGTAACCTCCACTTCTACCATTTTAGCACCCATTCAAGCAATTAAAAGAAGGTAAGCATCCTTGTAAGTTGAATTTTACATTGTAGTGGTAGTTATGGTGGATTGGTGGCGGAGGACGACGGTGGTGGCATTTTTTTTTCACTGTGAATCTATTTTACAGTTTCTAGAAACCGTAAATCATTCAGAATTTCAAGTAACTTACGGTTTGTACAAACCGTAGAACAGTAGAAATATTATACTGTTCTACGATTTGTACAAACCGTAAGTCACTCGGACTTTGGAATGACCCTATGTGTCCAGGCCCTAACAAATTTCTCCTTATGAGGAATGAGTCATGTCTTCTTTACATAATCAACAAACAATGGCCAAGATGAACAAACAGATTCAAAGCCTTTCACAATTTCATCATATACATCACATTTATGACAGTCCACCACAGTACCCCATGCATTCATTACAATGTCCCATGCCTCCCTAGAATCAACGAACATTTTACATTTGACTTTAACATTTTTGTTAATGTGAAACCAACATAGTATGTTAGTTGCTTCAGAAAAAACGACACTGATTGCATTCATCAAAGCAAGATCTCTGTCACTAACAATGACTTAAAGGTACACATCTCTCCTAAAAAATAACCCTTTCAGTCTCTGTAATGTCCATATGAAGTTATTTTCATGTTTTGTTGACAGTAACGCAAAAGCAACTGAAAAAGTTAACCCGGTGGATGTGACACCAACTATTTCTAGCAAAGGAAGCCTATATTTGTTGGTTTTGTATGTATTATCCATCAATAGGATAATGCTAAATGCATTCAACAACTTCACTGAATCAGGATGTGTCCAAAAGATATCACTTACAACCTCTAAATACTCATGACACCTACTCCAGTGAATATAATTGGCACGTTCCAGTAACATCATTAATTGTTGCAATTCAGTTCTTGATCTTCTTAGGGACCTCTTGTATGTATATCTAGCATTATACAATTGCTTGATTGTTGTCACATTGTCTTTATTGTTCTGTTTCAAAGTCAGCAATATATTTGACGGCTTCACAAGACTCTTTGTCATGATGTTAACAACCAAAGCATGTTCAACAGGTTTTAATCTACCAGCATAAGGGTGTCCAACTAATGTCTCAGCAAGATCATGATTATGTAATCCACATATGACCTTCAACACCCAACCTTCTCCATTTGAAATGGGTTTACCTTGCAATCTAAACGGACAATCACACTTTCTTGTCCCTATTATGCTAACCTCCAAATCATTCCTGTATTTTCTATATTTGCCACTCCTTTCACACCCTAACAATACAAATGTCTTCCTTCCTTGTTGACCAGTTGCCTTATCAGATCTCAATATGACAACCACAAATCCAAGACGAAAAGCAACCTTCCGCACCCATTCAAGTAAATTATCTCTAGTAAGAAATACCTAAATATAACAAAATTTCAAAGTCACTATCCCAATTTATCCAATAAAAACATTCAATATAAGTAAATTCATCTACCTCATTTGTTGAAAAATATAAACTACATTCATGTTCCTTAACCATAACATTACTTTAATGTGTTTCTTCCATATCTGATATCTTATCTATTTCTTCAGAAACTTTACTCAAATATTCTCCTTCTATGATAGACTGAAGAAAAAATTTAAAATAATCACATTAAGAAATCAAAACAAACATAAAAATTCAAGTCACTTCTGCTTTACAATCTATAGAAACCGTAGAATAACTACACATTACGGTTTGTAGAAACCGTAAAGCATTTGCATTTTTTTACTGCTTACGGCCTCTACAAACCGTAAACAAAAAAAATGTTCTACAGTTTGTAGAAGTCGTAAGCAGTAAAAAAATGCAAATGCTTTACGGTTTCTACAAACCGTAATGTCTATTACTTTTACGGTTTTTACAAACTGTAAAGCAGAACACCTTACGGATTGTACAACCCGTAGAGTTCTCTTATACACCTATGCACTTACAGGTTGTACAAACCGTAAGCTCTTACGAATGTTAAAATAACTACGGTTTGTGTAATCCGTAAGAGTCATAAATCTTGATTTTAAACTTACGGCTTACAGAATTCGTAAATATTCAACTTCTACGGTTTCTACAATCCGTAAAAATCAGAAAAAATGAATAACAGATACCTCGACGAAGACGTTGGTGGTTGTTTTTCAGCCACCCACAACCACTGACGGCCACCCAAAGTGCCTTCAACCCCCCACTCCAATACCGTAGGAACCTCCCACCACTACGACACCTTCCACTGCTGTTTAGAACTGCTCTGCACCTCTTCCATGAAAAACCTTCTTTTATAGCCGCAGGGATAATTTTGTAATTCACTTATGTCTATTATTAGAATTTTGAAAATTATGGAGGTGCAGGAAGATGACATGGAGGAGCAGGAAGAAGCAGTCAAGTATTGAAAAGGTCCTAAATAATGCCAATAAAACTTGTGAAAATATCAACATAATCCTCTCAAAGAAAAATTCTTTGCATAAATCCCTTTGCAAAATCAATACCCTAAGGAATCAATCATTTCTTGATTAAAAAATTGACTTAGTTATGAGATTACAAAACTTATACTTATTACATAACAACTTATTTGTTCCTAAGTCTAATTTCTTTTCATTTGGTCAATAAGGTTTTACCTCAGTTGGACAAACCAGACATTTTTAACCTAGGCTTTTGTCTAAAGTTCGTAAGTGATTTTTCCAATTGCTTTTGTTGGTGTCCTATTAAGGATATAGGCTTCAGTTCTAAGCGCTTATCTGTAAGTGATTTTGACAAAATAGAATGAGTAATCATACTTCTGATCTCTCAGCTTGCAACAACATGGTGAACTCGACATAGTGTACTGTAAGACTATACCATATTTCTCTAGAAATTTAGCAAAAGTCACCTGAATAGCAATATCTATCAAATATAGAAATACAAGGATTCTTTTATTCAATAAAGTTTAAAGATGGTAACAAAGTTACAGTAGTACTGTGCTGCATCATAATTCATCAAATAAAGTTTCCCTGCTAGCTCAGAGCTTAAAATTATTTTTCTGCTTCTCTCAAATACTACCATGAAAAAGACCTTTCCTATCACTGCCATGTCACTGCTATAGGACTTCTAACAGCATATTTACCTGATACCCAAGTAAGTGATCCAAATGTAGAACTTCCAGTAACTGCTCTATTCCCATTTGAAACAAAACTCACCTTATAACTCAATTTCTCACCAGTTTTCCTGAAACTAATATTCCTTGGTTCAACCCTCACAGATACTCCCTTTGGTTCTTCCACTTTCACTGCATAAGAACTTTTGGGGTTCCCTACATTTGTAACTACCCTCTTGTATGTCACACTAGCATTTAGAGCACTTGCACCAAATAGCGCAGCAAATGAGGGGTAGTTCAAGTCACCAACCTTAAGAGCTGATTTTTTGGCACACTTAAAATTACCTTTTGACAATAAAGCTATCTGGGAGGGTGTGTATTTCAGGCTGCACAAGTAATTTAAGTAATCTGTGGGGGTGATGTCATAGACTAATCCTGGATCAGAAGCTCTTTCAGGGTTAACATGGCCTGAACCAAATGCAAAGGGGTCAGCAAATGCTGAATCTTTTGAACCATAGTCACCAATTGCAGCACCTTTGTTGTTTGATATAGAAGCAGTAGTCATCAGAGCAGATTTGATGGCTGCTGGTGACCAATCCTTGTGCACAGATTTGATCAATGCTGCTATACCACTAACATGAGGACATGACATTGAGGTACCTGAAACTATGTTAAATAGTACACTTCTTTTGTCACTCTTGAGCATGCTTGGACTAGTTGCGGGAGTCCAAGCAGCCAAGATGTTCACACCAGGTGCAGTAAGATCTGGCTTGATCACATCTCCTCCTACTGCACTTGGTCCTCTAGAAGAAAATGCTGCCATAACTGGTGCAGGGTCTCCATATGCTGTCCCTAGGAAGGAAATTGAAGCTGTTGGTGCTTTTGCTGAGTGAATGTAGCTTCTGATTACTTTACTTGCCGAGGCCCCTAAAGATGTGCCTGGCAAAACATGAGGGTCAGCGAAAAGTTCTTCTCCCTGGTTTTCTGAGTTGAGTAGTATCATTCCTGCTCCACCTGCCATCTTCACCTCCTCTCCCTTTCCAGTTCTAGAGTTTATTCCACGTTCGCAGACAACTATTTTTCCTTTGACAAACTTCGGATCAAGTGAAGCTTTGGTGCAATACTGTGCTGTCCTTTGTGCTTTTGAGGAATTTCCATATACAAGAGGCAATTGCTTTGTTGGCTTGCCCTTGTACAATGATGACCCTTTGAAAAACTTTCCATTTCCAAGCTTCACTTGAGTTGGAAATCTCCTGTCAGTGTAGCTAGCAGCAACAGTCATGATCCACGGAGCTACATTTCCAACAGTGGAACTAGAAGGGCCTGAATTGCCTGCTGAGCAAGAAACAAAAACACCTTTTTGTGTTGCTCCAAACGAGGCTATGGCAAGGCTATCGTTGTAATAAGGTTTGGCAGTGCCACCTAATGAGAGTGACAA
>Ga0209489_102471_pt1 | contig 37655 bp, 18 predicted proteins | sample SiratrowhiteBW_FD_187527 | JGI IMG/M metagenome (GOLD analysis project Ga0209489, IMG submission 187527) | Root nodule microbial communities of legume samples collected from California, USA - Siratro white BW (SPAdes) (version 2) | ecosystem: Host-associated > Plants > Roots > Nodule | place... | reverse complement strand
AACCCTGGTTAACCTTAAAAAAAAAAAAAAAACTCCAGTTGTTATAACCCATAGGCTACCCACATCCTCTAATAGTCCTTCTCTTCTCTAAATATGCAATACTGTAACAATTTGAAGTACTGCCTTATCCATAAAAAAATACCCCAACAATATATTAGGTATGTGCAATTGCAGTCTAGAAGGATATACCCCAATCATATTAAAACAACAAATTCTCAATCATCATTGCATACCGCTTGTGAAGGTGGCAGATTGGTTGTCCCTTCAAGATCAGTTGTGTTGTCCACTGGACGAGTGGGATAATTTACAATTTTCTCTCCAAGTTGACATGGTACAAGAGCACTGATCATGATTGTACAGCATGTTCAGTTAAAGAAAATAAACATTGACAGAATATGAGCTTCATAAGGACTACCATTTTTATAAAAACACAAAATAACTGCATTAATATTTTGTCTATAAAACTTTTAGCAAAAAAATAAATTAATTAAAAAGAGATAGGACCAGTTTTATTCATTGAATTTAGAATAAAGGCCAATCCAGAATAATCAAAAGTGGTAAGAAAAAATCTCACTTCCGTCCAGGTAATGGTTCAATTTTGAAATACCTGGCAAAACAGAGCATAAGCATGCTTGTCAGATAACAGCTCAACTACAAAGAGGATCTAATATAACCAAATTCACAATGCACAGCCTTAACTATATTGATATAACAAGATGACAAGACAACCACATCTTTTTTAGTGCACCAAAGATCTCAGAAAACAAAAAATCCAATAACTAAATAAATGTAAAATCATACTTTTCAAGTTTAGATATATATAATATACACAAGAATAAAGAAGGAAAAGAAAAGATTCTTACTCATGCTCCAAAGCTTGTGCAGCTGTTATTCGTTTCCGAGGATCATATCTGCACATAAATCCACAAACTGATATTAAATGTAAAATCACTAATGTGTCTTCATAGTAAAGCTTAAGCTTTTCGGTTAGTCAGTTTATAACCTACTATTAGAGCCTCAGTGGTCAAGTAATCTAGAGTTCAATCATTGTCACCCCAACACTTACAAGTAAAAAAGTTGAAACTCGATAAAGACAGGCTGGCTTGTGTGATCCACACTTCAAAGACAAATGACTTGTTTGGGGAGTGTAAAATATAAAAATACTCGTGTAACTTCACTCTAAAATTTAAGCATAGGGAACGATTGGTTTATGACATCCCCCATCATCTTAAAAAGACAATTAAGAACTAAAACAGGGAATTTTGTGTTGAAACTGAGTTGATATAGTATGATATAGTATGATGAGTTGTACATGTTGCAGAAGACATGCACAAAACCTTATGCATACAGTCTAATACTAAATTATAATCCTAACTAAATAAAGAAAAAATAAACAAATACAATAAAATACTAATCCTCAAACGTGATGCAAGATGCTGTAAATTTACATGTTGTAAGATGTTGGATAGACTGCTTAATTTAAGTCGTCCCTAGCCCACCTTAGTTGGGGATTGCAACTTCAAAGATGTTGTTTAAGCTCAAATTGAGATATGACTTAGATAGAGCTTATAAAATTAACAGCCCTCACCTCAAATTCAGTTTTGTAGAGTTTAGTTAGATCGTTATTCCAAATTCTATAATAATATTAGAATCTATCCTAGATACATTGTCAGGTCACCTACATTGTCACACACACTCTATGTACGTAGCCCTAAGTATGAGGGGGATTGTTAGAAATCTGCCTTAAGTGGGGTCACCCTTAGCTCGCCTTGCAGTCTATTTGAGGGTTGCCTAAATTGTAATCTCAAGGGTGGTGTTTAATCTAATATCAACTAGAGATATGGCTTAAATGGAACTTAAAACACTTGGACAATCCTTGCCTATAAGTCAAGTTTGTAGGGTTGATGTAGATTATTAACCTAAATTCTAAGACTTATTTAGCATCGTAAAATGAGCCTTTGAATTCATTGTCCATATCAACAAAGTCCTAGAATTCAGATGACAAATAGGTTTATGGCTCACAGTGAATATTTTACATTGAAAGCATCTGGTCACAGCCAGGAGAGATAGACTGATGTTGAAACAGAAAGAACTAGTGATCATGATTATTAAAGCAACAAAATGTTAACAGGTAGGTGATAATAAGTAAAAGTAATAAAAACCTCAAGCCTACATTTTACAGATCAACACCATGGTAAGGAAAGGAAATGTTTTGGCTCATTTATCCACTCCACTATTTGGGAGCACTAACTCACAAATGTACATAAGTTATTGTACTGCACCTAGGGTTTAATTTTGTATTAAATGGAAAATGAAAAACGTCATTTAAGTTTTGTGTAGGTATAGAAAGATAAATATATATATATATATTAAATCTACCGAACAAACTTACTCAAGCATCTTTGACAAGAGGTCGTATGCAGGACTTTTTGTAGATAGATGCACAGCATTATAGAGACCGGTGTTGTCACTTTATACCCAAAAAAAAATCCATTAATTTCACAGTAGAAACAAATCAATTTAATTTTAAAATTTAAAGAATGAAGGGTAACTAAAGAAGGGCTACAAATTAAAGAAAAATATCATTCCTACATGAGTGTATGATCACATTAATAATGAAAATTGACAGCACCACCTACAATAGTATCAAAAGATCTTACTATTTGTGTCCTTGTATATGTTGCACATCCTGTTGCCAATGGGGAAGACTTGCCAACGAAGGCCACTTTTCTAATGTGGGATGGCCTGGCACAGTAACAATGTCCTGTGATATAGGTCTAGAATATTTGTCAACAGAATGAATGTCCACCAGCAGGGAAAATGAAAAAAATTATGCAGATAGTTACCTAAAACCTTAAATATCTTGTCAAGTTGGTCAAGCTGCACAGGTGGAACAACAATTATGAAAAATCCAAAAGACAAAGCTAGCACTGATAAACAAATTATTTCAGCACCAACCCAAAGAAAACTAAATCTATAGCACAGTATTCAACTACAGAATCAGAAAGCTATAACTTATTGCATCAAGTACCTGAAAGGGATTTGATGTAGCTTTGACTTCTGCCCCTTGAAATAGTGGCTTCAAGGTCAACAACTCAGCAAAAATGCATCCCACAGCCCACATATCTAAATGTATATTTAAGGAAAAATGACTGGGTACTGGACCATTTTTAGAAGAGTGGAAAGATGTTATCCCAGTGATAAGCTCACACCAAACACCCACACGGATAAATTAAATGTAAACATTATTTCAATCTTGTGGAAATCACCAATTCAGCGAAATCATAACTCATTGAAGAGCGTGTCTTGAGTAAAACTAGAGACAACAACAGAACCACGAAACATGCACTGAAGCTAGCTATTTCACAGAACAGAAATTCATTGACAGGAAAATATGGAAAAAAATCACCTTGATACCCAATACTTAAAAGAAAGTAAAACTTCAATAAAGGGATACCAACAGCACTGGTATAATGTTTTGCTCCAAGAAGCAACTCAGGTGCACGATACCAAATAGTTACAACAACCTGCAAGTCAGTATCTCTTATATTCAGGAAACCACCAGATAGTCAAAGCTCATGACAAGCTGATAATTTTGAGAAAATATTAATATTGCACACTGACTTCTGTTTACAGGGATTTTTTTTTTATAGTACAAAGTAATTACAGGATAGTTCTAACTGTTAAATTAAAACAATAAATATTTAAGAGAGGCTGGTTATAACTGTCAAAGGGAGTGGAAAAGGAAGGAAATGATGCCAAAGAGAGTGGAAAGTGAAGGGAAAGAAAGAGAATGAAAATAGAAAAGAAGATAATTTTTTTATTAATTATTTCTATTTATTATTTCAATATTATTTTTATTATTGTAATATTATATTTAAATTATTATTATTATAATTTTTTCTTCAAAATTGATGACTTTCTTCATATTTCTGCAAAGAAAGTATTTCTTCGCAAAGGTGCCATCCCCACGCTTCTTGACTTTCTTCCCTAAATACTAACAGGACATAACTAAAATAATTATACTAGCTAACTATTCCATTGTTTAGTAAAGGGGTTTTACACTCACAAACACGAACCACATGAAGCTTTTAGGTTAAACTGACAGTTGTCTACAGTCACCAATCATTTAAATTAGCAACAAAATCATTTATTGCTAATTTAAATTATCATTGACAAGTGTAGCAGATCACACGTCCAACAGAAGGTTTTTCAATTTAGGTTCTTTTATATACATATTAGAGTAGTTTATATCCTCTGGTGAGAACCAATTTGAACAACGTTTAGAATATGTACCTATTTTTTATTTTCTATTTCATTCACAGGCATTACAAATTTCGGACGAGGGTTTTACAGTGGAATACAAATTTTGCTAAAGGCCCCCAGTTTTCCAGATATAAACAAATCATACCCCATTATCAGATAGTGGCTTAAGAGGAGCTTGATATATCCTTGCAAGTCCAAAGTCAGCAATCTTAACAACTCCATGCTCCTCTCCTTCACCCATAACCTGACCAAAGAAAGATCACTCAATTAAAAAGTCAAATGCACTAATCAAAACTTGAGAAACAGAGTTCAAAATTTGAAATAAGAACAACTACACATGTATTGCAGTAAAAGTAGTCAATGTACAGCAATGAGGAAGCCAAAACCGTACCAATATATTTGATGGCTTCAAATCTCGGTGTATCATCCAATTACTACAGGGGCAAAAATGCAAAAAAATAAAGTCTATTTACAAAAAAAAAAAAAAAAAAAAAAAAAAAAAAAAAAAAAAAAAAAAAAAAAAGAGTGATGTTTCATATTCAGTAATTCAGACCTGTGCAGATAACTCAATCCATTGAGCAACTGCCAGAGCAAAGACTTAACAGTGTATTGATTAATGGAATGGTTGAGTTTGTCCCTGTGATGCCTAATAATTTCCTGCGAAATTTATAACTTCAATTTCTTATTTCACACTCAAAAAAAAAACAAAAAGGCGAAAAACGCCCTCGAAATAACGGAATACCGACATAGAGATCGTGCTCGGCGTAATCGAAGGCGAGGTAGAGCGACATGTCGGCGTGGTTGATGTGGACATTGACGAGCTTCACGACGTTCTCGTGCGTAATCTCCCTCAACAACTGCAGGAAAAGAGGAGTGAGAGGAAATTGCAATTGGAAGTGAAAGTGAACGAAGCGGACAAAAAATGATACCATGATTTCTCGGATGGCGGTGGGGGAGACGCCGTCGCCGTCCTTGGACTGCTTGAACTTCTTGATGGCGATGGATTTGGAGGGAGAAGGGGTTTTGGTTCGGGCAAGGAAAACGAGGCCGTAAGTGCCTTCGCCGATTTTACCTAACAGATCGTACTGCTGCACCCACTCCGCCCTGCTCCACCGGCTCCCACTTCCGTCACCCATGACCACGACGGAGAAGAAGAAGAAGAAGAAGAAACCTCTTGTTCGATCACGAGGGATAAGCGAATGTCAAAATTGAAATGGTTTTGTGTATTTATTTATTGGATAAATTTCGGTCCAAAAGTGTTTCATCTTAGTCATTAAAGCAACATGGTGTTTAAAAAAAAATCTTAATGTCAACCAAAAAATATTCAATGTTTTCCTTTTTAGTAAAAGAGGTGTATTAGAATTAACCATGTAGCATATTATTAGTACATGTGAAAATTTAAGTTCTACATAAATAAATTTTGTAAAGTGGAAGTTTTTTTTTTTTTTAATTTAGTCCTTAGCATGGATGATTAGTAAACATATCAATATTTTACTTTTTTTTTATAGCTTTTCTTGTTATGCTTTCACTATCGTCTTTACATTAAAATATGTCTTTAAATACCGTAAGAACTTAAAAGTAAAGTAAGTTAATTAAGAATTTTAGGCAGTGAGTAATTATTGAGCAGAAAAATATTTTTAGTATAGTGTTTAAATTACTTTTCATGCATACTTAATAAGCTTTTATTATTATTTGAGTGTTTATTTTATTGTTCTACCAGCGTTGTTAATCTTGTCGGAGAAAAGGAGGGTGTTGCGTTGTTTTATTATTATGTTGATTTTAATTTTTAAAAAGTTTGTGATGGCATGAAGAGAATACTCGTATAACTTTAAAATATAATAATTATTATTATAATTAAATTGATCAATATAAATTCTTAGATAATTGTTCAAAAATTTGATATAAATTAAGTTTAAGTTCTAAAACTACCTCAAATAAAGAAAGAACGTTGTCTTTAGTTATAAAATTAATACTCTAACATAAACTTCACATCAAATAGAGAAATAAGATTGAAGGACTCAACCTTTATGCATCTACCAAATATACCTGAAAGAAAAACTAGCTATGAATTGAAATTTGGATAAATTCGTTTACTGCTGAAATTCCATGAGCTGTGTGACCTCGTTTTTTTTATTAACTTGTTAATAAATAAATTATTAATATATTTATAATCTTAATCCCTAAAAAAACTTAAAAGTTGGTATAGATTGATAATACTTTTATTTAAATTGAAAATTTAGTTTGTAAATTTGTATGAGTAGTGTCTTTAATTTAGTTAATAATTACTCCTTTAGTTGAACAAATAAGATCGAATACATATCGTGTAAAAATTTTAGTTACATACAATTTTAAGATATTTATAAAGTTTCTAATGTTTAACTTTAATTAAATAAAATATATTCATTTCATAAGCGTAACAATTATTTTATATGTTTCTTTGGTCAAATAAATCTAAACTTAAATAATGTAAAAAATATTTTAAACTCAACATTGAACTTTGATATTAAGACTCCACACACCTTATTGAATTTGAAATTATAATTTGATAAGATGGGTGAAATCAAAGTCAAGATGGATAAAAAATTATGTGAAAGAAAACTAAAAAAATAAGAAACAAGGAATGAAAATAAAGGAAGGTAGCTATGTCTTTGCTAATAATTTAGGTTTAATACAGGACTTAATTGAAAAATTAAAATGGTAAATTGAATGTCTTAATATTGGGACATCATAATTCTTGAAAAAACCAAAAACAAATAAATATCAACTTGCATTTTAGATGGTAACCTGTACAATTTTAATTGCCAATTAGAAAATAAGCATAAATGTTAACATTAAAGAGACCTGTGATAACGCAAGGATGAAATGAAATAACTTGTTTTTTTGTCACTTGTTCTTTATTTATTGTAAGGATACAAAATATATTTAATATTTATATTTATTATTTGCCATTTCATTCATTGAGAATAAAGAGCATTTAATATTTAGTGTATATTATTCAACATTTCATTTATTGTAAGGATAAAAAATATTTACTTGTTTATTGTTTAATATTTCATTAATAACTCTTTTGACAAAAATAGTATAAACATTAATTTATTTATTTATTTAATTAGAGCTTTTAAGCACAACAATCAAGAGTAAAAAAAAAAAAGTCAATCATAAAAAATTGTAGTTTTTATCGCAAGTAAATATGAAATATATTATTAAAACAATATTAAAGTGAAATATAAAAATAACCTATAAATTTGAATTTGGAAATACATGATATTAATTAAACAACGATCAAAATTAGAAACAATTATACATTGCAATAAAAGATTAACAAGAAAAAAAAAAGACAAAAAAAAGGCAGATTGTGGGGTTGGGTAAGTCGACTTATTTTTTCCATGTGTCATTATGAGTTGCGCAAAATACATTTTTATGGATTAATAAGTTAATAAATTCTAATATAATTTTAGTGACAAAATCTTGCCCTATAGATATAATATGGAACTTAAAAGGCTATATTATAACTTGAGTGATACATTTGTGATGAAAATAACAAATTCAAACCTTTTTTTTTTTTCTCAAGCAATTACCTAATGTTTCATTGACGTGGTTTGATATATTGAGCGAGCAAGTTTTAAAATCTAATTCAAAGATCTTTCATTCCATCGCTTCAACAATTCAAAACCCTAAACAATTAATCATTACTTTATTTACTAAATTAAAAAAAAAAATTTGTTTCAATATTTATCTTACTTAAATCTATACTATAACTTAAGTGATTAGATGGATGATTAAATATATTTTATGCCTATCTATAATAACTTTTATCTCTTAAATATTATTTGATCGTTTGACACTCAAACAGAATCTATAAAGTTAAAAAAAAAAACATATAACACAAAATTTTATAAATATTAATCCAACCAGTTTAACACTGAAACAGCTATTATATCTTAAATACAACTTATCATACAACTAAATCCACAACTTTATGAATTATTGAAATATATTTAATCATAACTCCATCGAACAGGTATAAACAATAATTTGAAATCACATTCAACTGAGATACTTATATATCAAATTATTAACACACAATTTCAAAACACAAGAACTATCACAAAACAATTTCCTAATCTTAGTTGAATATCTTTACTCTTACCTTGTTTATTTCAAAGTATAACAAATTTTAAGATAAAATAACAAAACTGATATTGCATTAAATTCTTGATACACCTTAAAACATCTCACCTAATCAAAAAAAATATTCATAATAAAGTAACCTAAATTAAATAAAAACTTATAAAACTAAGATACTTACATCAAGTTAAATTTTAATTAACTAAAAAATGTCAATATGCGATTATCTCCTATTTGAAAAGTTTGAGAAAATCAATAAGAAATAGTTTTAAGACCACTAGTTATTATAACTTTAAAAAAGCTATTACATAACTGAGTTTAATATTTAGATTAATGAACTTTAAAACAATAAATGCAGCCATTATCCTTTCACTCAAATAGAAGTCAAACTTTTTCCATGATATTTTTATAATATATATACATTTTATCTTCACTGAAATAACAGTCAACAGTAAATTTATACACTCTCCATTCATTAAAGAGTCAAATATTTTATTTGTGTTGACAAATTTAATTATAAAGAATAAGTGAAAGCCTATATAGGATTGTGATAAAAGCATGCGAGCTTTTCACTTGAGATCATATATATAAGATCTAATTTATGCCCTTATATTAATAAAAATTAAATTGTGAAAGCAATGAAAATTTACCCAAGATCTTAAGATGAGATTTGCCACTAAAGCAAAACTTAGATAAGATTTTATATCTATATAACATGACAGGATCCACCAAAAATAAAATAAAATATAAAATTTAGATATTGCATTAAATATGCTATAAATTCTATCTGACATTTTTCAGTTATTTAAACAAATATTTAAAACTATCAGTTTTGTTATTTTCAATGATTTTCAATTGATCTTAAGAAATTATTGGAGAGTAATCATCCTATAAAGATTTTAGAAAGAAAATGTAGCTAGTACTTCTCTAAAAAGAATTCTATATGTATATTTTTTTTCAAATAAAGAAGTTATAAAAGCACTTGAATTCTTCCATATAACTTAAATATTGGTTCATTGCATTTAATTATCATGTCTAATTAACATAAATAGATGATGCAATTTTCGTAATATCGTCAATGTAAGAATGGGCGTGGTTAAACTTGAAATAAGTATTTTTGATATTAACAATAACAAAATGACTCAATTTTAAAAAAGAAATGTATTCATTTTATTAAATTAAAATAATCACATTAAGAAAAAAAAACACAAATAAAATCTCTCTTATTTATTTATTTATTGAATAAGTACATTTTAAAAGTAATTATTTTTAAAAAAAATATCACTAACCAAAATGATATGACTAGAGATGAGGAGAAAGGGGAGGGAGAAACCGTGGAAGCAGAACAGCCTCAAAGCTTGTGACTAAGGCTTGCCTCACTTCTTCTACTCTCTTTTCTGTTTCTGTTTCCTTCCAACCTTTCTTCTTTCTCTGGCGATGAAACCAAACCGAATTCAATTTCAGTGACTCAATTGAATTTCGTTGTATATGCTTCTCGCTTCGCAGATGAGAATGTCGCTCATTGCGTTAGCTGCACCCGCATCTCCCACTCTCGTCGCTTTTCACCGTGTGTTCTCTTCTTCCTATAAGTGTTTGGAATCTGAGAGAACTAATGGAAAATTATCGGAGTTCTCTTTTCTACTTATAATTGTTAATTACTATCAATTTCATTCTATTAATGGATCCACATTCTCTTTTGCGGTTTCAGGCGGAGCGAAGCAATGGAGCGCGCTATTTCCGAGAAGTAGGGGAACTGGTTCGTCCTTGTTCGCAAACTCTATCGGGAAACGGTTTCGATTGCGGTTTTTCGCGTCCGGAAATAATGGCGGCGTTGCGGAGGAGATATCTGAAGCCGAAAAAGAGACTACGAATTTTGCGTGGCCTGATAACAAGGTTTCTAAGTGTTACTTTTTCTCTTTTGGAAATCGTACCTATTTGGATGTGTGATTGGCCTGGGGAACCTGTGTTCCTGGTTTATGTTTGAAATTTGGTGGTTAATTTGAGACGAGAAAAATATTATCTGATTGCAGAAACCTAGGGTGTGCATATTAGGCGGTGGATTTGGTGGTTTATATACTGCTTTAAGGTTGGAATCATTGGAGTGGCCTGATGATAACAAACCACAGGTAAGTTGTCTTCAAATAAATATCTCGTGGAATTTCATTTCGTGTCACATAGAAGTTTGGTTTGATAGGCATTAAAACTCTGTGATTGCTTGTTCTAGTATACTCAGTGTCTGTGTTTAATTTTAATGCAATGGATATATAAATGCAATGCAAGTCACCACGGGTTTTTTATTCTTCTTATTCAGCATTTTGCATAGTTGTTTCCTACTCGTGTCCTTTGTTGAAGATATTGCTTGATCCTTTGAATTACAAGTATCTTACTCCATGTGCCAATGTATTTCCCACATTTTTCTGGCCGTTTTAAGTCCCTCACTTGTTGCCCCTCTCAATACCAGCTTCTTACCTTGAACAAAAAAACTGCATGGACAACTTATCAAAGTTCCATGTAATATCCCCCCTAGAATAACCAAACACTGAACTCCGAGTACCACATCACAACATTCCAGGGGTATAATAAGCATACCTGAAGTAAATTTAGTGTTTTGGATTGTCCAAGGAAACTGCTTCACAGTAGAAGTCATGGCTACCCCCGCTCAATAAGCGGCTGCCACACTTAAGGTAGGAATATCGGTTATATGACAACCCAATTTCTTAGCTGCTTCCTAATCTAAAAAATTATGAATATTTCCACTGTCAATGAGTACATGTAAAGGTTTCTTCTTATAATATCCAGTTACTCTCATCGTTTTCAAGCTGGCTATACCTGTACTAACTGAAATTTGAGGCTCCAAAGTACTACGATCTTCTTCAGTGACATCAAACTGATCTACATTTTTGTCATTAGTATCACTTATCTCCATGACATGAATCTCAAGCTTTTTGTGTGTAAAAGCATGTGCAGGGCTATATGGTTCATCGCAAAAATAACAGTCCCTTAGATCTCCTCTCAGCCATAAATGCAGGGGTTAGTTTTTTATTAGGTCGTCTTTGATTTGTACTGAGATGAAGTTGTGAATTCGGAGGCTTATGTATAGGATTAGGTGTGGGCAAAATAGCCGTTGTACTAAAGTGTGTTTTCTGGATTTTAGGAAAGGTTTTGGTATGTATGTTTGATTCATACAATTTAGCCAACTGAAATGCCTTTCTTACATCTTTAGGTTGAAACATTCTTAGTGTCATTTGAATATCCTTCTTTAAACCTACTAAAAAACAGCTTAATAAGTGAGCATCACTTAGGTCTAATGGAGAAGTGACTGCATCAAATTGATCATGATACTCCACCATAGTTCCCTGCTGCCTTAACTTCATAAGTTTTGACATTGGATCGTCGGATACTTCACCAAAACGATTGATTAATATTTTTGTAAGCTTAGTCTAATTAGGAAGGTTACCTCTCGGAAAATTCTTCAAAAAAGAGGTATGCCACCGGAGTGCCTTCCCTTCGAAGTGGATTACCTCTAATTTCACTAAAAAAAATCCTCTGGAATGCTACTAATTGCAAAATACGTTTCACATCGGTAAATCCATTGCTGAATCGCATCACCATCAAAACACGGAAAATCAATTCATGCAAACTGCGTTCCACAAGAATAATTGGAATTTGAACGACGTTCTCCTATATGGGGAGTTTCTGAGATTCACTGCTCAACCGAAGAATCAATTGCTTGCCAAATCAAAATGCAATCTCAATTAAACATGCTTCGAGTGTTGCAGTGATCGTGTTCTCCAACTGCTCCCCTTGTTCATGCATCTCCGCTTGATCAAGAGTCACATCTGCCACAAAAGCCGATGGAAGGTCCAAGCTTATACCACTAATGAAGGTAGAACTAAGAATAGAAACTATTCGAAGAACTATAAAACTATAGGGTTTCCAATTGTAAGAATAGAATAAGAAGAATTGTATTGAATTCAAAAGAGGAAATTACAAAGGTCATTGATAGAAATTTTTAGCTACCAAGCTGAACTTTACAATTTGTTATTTATAAGGGTGCATTGCACTGACCAACTCACAATGCACTATAGAATTCCTAACAGAATTACTAATTGTCTATCACGTGTATGCCACGTGGCTCCTTTATTAAATGCCTACATCATGAGCCCTGTTGTGTTGCAACGTTTATCCAAGATGCAGTAAGGGTTGATATGCTTACATGTTAAGGAATATGCCACAATAAAATTAAGCTGCGCTGATGAGTACTAATCTCATAAGTCAGTTTTCTAGGATTTAGTTAGACCTAAACTCAAATTATAAGATGGTATTAGAGCAAAAAATATTCAAGGAAATCACAACTTTCTCACTAACCACATGACCGTGTTTCTATGATAATACCACTTTTGTGGGTGAGGGGAAGACTGAAGAGAACCCTAACGCAAATAAATTCTTAAAGTAATACTTTTCAAGTCAATTTTGTGGGTGTGAGAACCCCAAGTGCGCCACATTGTTATTTGCATTTTGAGTTTTTCCAAAGATTCCATGTCCAATTTCCTTTACCATAGTGAAACTTGTGATGGGTCCCCAATGCACCATAGTGTGGATACATTACACAAAATTCGTTGACTCTTTTCTCATAACCATAGTTCGAAGCAAAGGTTGTTTGGATTGGAGAGGGTTGTGCCAAAGACTATTCTTCAAATCATTAAAGTGCCATACTTGGCTAAAGAAGATTTTGTTAGTCACTAGAAGTATCACATATTCCCAAGAGCATATTTCACGTGATATATCCAAACTATGATTGTATTGGGGAGTTATCACAAGTTTCAATGGTAAAGGAAATTGGAATGTGTGACCTTCAAACAATTCAAAATGCAAATAAGATTGTAGCACATCGGCATCCTTTGTGAAGGAAATTTTGGTTTGGCTCAAGGAGGGTTTGCCTCTAATATTGGGGAGGGGGGCTTGGTCAAGTTAGCTTCTAGCAGTACTGTTCACTAATAATGGAACTCTAGAGCAGAAAATATTTAAGGGAATCCGCAACTGCCTCAATAATTACTTGACCATGTTTCTGAGAAAATGATGATGCTACTTCAATTAATGAGCGCAAGATTGAATAGAAACCTAATTCAAGTGAATTCTCAATCTTTTCAAGCCAATTTTGTGGGTGCTAAAACCCCACGGGTGCCACATTGTTATATGAATTTTGAGTTTTTTCAAAGATCCCATGTCCTAATATCCTTGACCATAGCTAAACTTTTGATGATTCCCAATGGAACAAGAGCAGAAAATATTCAAGGTTCCCCAAATTGCCTCAGAATCTACCCAACAATGTTTCAGAAAATGATTATGTTGATTCAATTGGTGAGGCTAATGCAAATGATTCTTAAAGTCAGACTTTTCAAGTTGGTTTGTTGGGACTAAGTTAAATCCAAACACAAATTATAAATTTCATGCTTCATGAAAATGAAAAATATGCAAAAAAACATGATAATGTCTCATTGTCATGTTCACTTTTTGAGAACTAACTTTACAAAATGTAAAATAAATGCAGCAAAAAAAATTCTTATCTTAATATGTGAGATTGATCACACATTACCAATCAAATTCATTGGGATATTTTTTATCTCTTAACAAATTACCACAGTTCAATAAACAGCAGAAGGGGGATGATTAATCCATTTTTCTTTCAATAACAGACATACCGTGAAGAACGAGGGGATATACTAATCTGTAAATTTACTGCCTGTTCAGAATCATAACCATGTTAAACTTAAAACATGCTTCGAAATTTCAAGAACCAATGATCACATAAGAAGATATGTTCACTTTAGCTCACTGTTATGTTGACTTAATAAGTGACAATTTATTACGCAGCTAAACCTAAAGCTGCTAGTTCTTGCTTTTACATTCCTTAGCTCAGGATAGTCCTCCAATTCAATTCATTCAGTTGTGTGGCTGTTGATACAAAAGCCATGACACAAGGAACTTAGGAGCCCGTCTCAACAAGAGGGGAAAAATAGCTCAGCAGTATCTTTATCATTTGCAAGCGATTGTTTGATTAGAAGTTATGTTCTTCTTCTCATAGAACTATGATTATGACGTCTTATATGCATGCCTGGTGACTTAATTGTTAGGGCTTTATGCACACCTTTTGTTTACTTGTTTATAAGATAAATTCTTTATCAAATATGGAGCAGATTATTCTTGTCGATCAGTCTGAACGTTTTGTTTTCAAGCCAATGTTGTATGAGCTTCTATCTGGAGGTATGTATTATTAAACCTGAGCAACATTTGCCGTTTTCTTCTTTATTAAAAAATGATTCAATAGAATTACATTACATTATGATGTGTAGAAGTGGACGAATGGGAAATAGCTCCTCGTTTCTTAGATTTGCTGGCAAACACTAGTGTGCAGTTTTTCAAAGACAGAGTAAAAGTTTTGCATCCCTCTGATCATTGGGGAATGAATGTATCCAAAGCATCTACATGTGGAGGAACTGTTCATCTTGAAAGCGGCCTTCTTATTGAATATGACTGGTACAATCTGTACTTTTTAAGTACATCTGTTTTTTTTGGTTATTTTCTTGTGACACACTTAAGTTTATGCCTTTTGATACTGATTAGGATGTTTGGGTTGGATCTCTTTAATGTAGTTAGCTGAAGTGTTCTTTTGTGTACCTAAAGCATTTGAAAGAGAAAGGAAGTTTGCTTATTGTTAAATGAAATGGAAATACATTTATATTCTTATGGCAAATAGAATAGCATCATTTCCGTGATTTGAGCCTTTTCATTTCTTCACACTGGACAGCCAGGCTGGTTCTTGCATTAGGCTCTGAAGCTAAACTGGATGTTGTACCAGGGGCAGCAGAATTTGCAATTCCTTTCTCAACGCTAGAAGATGCACGTGTGAGTGCATGATAGGGTGGTCTATTATTCAATATCTCAGGAATAGATTCGGCCTTTTTTCTTGCCATCTTTGCATTGCGCTGATTTGTATGCTGGTCTCTTGTCGCAGAAAGTCAATGATAAATTAACAACATTAGAGAGAAAGACCTTTGGAAAGGACGTTCAAATTAGTGTGGCTGTTGTTGGTTGTGGTTACTCGGGAGTTGAATTGGCTGCAACACTAGCAGAGCGATTACAAAACAGAGGAATTGTGAGAGCAATTAATGTTGAAACTATGATCTGCCCAAATGCACCACCGGCAAACAGGGAAGCTGCACTAAAAGTAAGTTGTTTAGATATTATATTCTATGCTTGTTGGAACTTGGATATTCGTTTTGTACATGGCAGAAAATCATATGTAATTAGGTGATGATCCACTAAGATGTTGATTTTGTATTTCCTTCTATGGAAGTCAGCAAGATACCCTTCTCTGTTCAATTTTTTCTTTGCCTATTTCATGTTAATAACGGAGTTAAGCCAGATATTTAGAGCTTTAAGCGTAATTTTTAAATGTTGAATAAAATATAAATTGTCTAATAACTTCAAAAAATATATGCTTAAATTTAAACATGATTGTTTATTGCTTGGGTTCAGGAAATGTAACCCAATTAATTATATATGAGGGAAAGATAATCCTTGCTCAAATAATGTAATTAAGTAACACTTCAAGGCAAGATGATCCTCGCTTAAATTACGTGTTTTGTTTCTGTCTTTGGTCGGACGTAGGCAACTAATTGAAACTAATTTCTTTGCAGGTTCCATGATACTTAAGTAAACATGTTTAGTAAATTAGTCCTTTTATAAGGACTTGAAAATTGTAGGTGAATCTTTATAAATTTTCTCTTAATTTCTTTTGATGCTATAAGTACTCTTACAATTTCAGGCTAAAAAGGTGCTTTTTGGAATTTTCTCAAAAACATGGAGTGCTACACAGAAATATAACCTAATACTTTGCCTAAAATATTCTGAAGAAGAAATTTTGAGCAGTTTGAAATTATAAAATTTCCTTCCACGTAACTTCACTAGTTAAGATCCATTTTACAGTAAATTTCTTAGAGCCATCAAAGCAATAGCCATAATTGAATGCTACATCGGTGCCACACGATGAGATTGGATAACCAAATGTTTTTCAAACCTTCAAACTGAGTACTTGAAGTCCTGCCTTCAATGTTCTCAACTAAGGCTGCTTTAGTTTTTGCATTCCATTCAATTAAATTCCTCTAGCCTTGGTTCCTTACCTATGTTATGCACGTATAGCTTCTGGTTTCTGAGAAACATTGTCCTATGCATGTTAGGTTCTTTCATCAAGGAAAGTCGAACTTTTATTGGGTTATTTTGTCCGCTGTATTCGGAAGCTCAGTGAAATGGAATCTTCAGATACCTTGACAGGGGGCGATGAAATCAGTACTGAAGCAGCACCTGCTTTTGATAAATATATATTGGAGCTACAACCTGCTGAAAGGGGAATGCAGAGTGAAATCATCGAAGCAGATCTGGTATTGTGGACTGTTGGAACCAAACCTCCTCTTCCTCAGCTAGAACCTTCAGATGCACCATTTGTAATTCCACTCAATGCTCGAGGACAGGCTGAAACAGATGAAACACTCCGTGTTAAGGGTCATCCCCGGATATTTGCCCTTGGCGACTCGTCCGCATTAAGGGATTCAAGTGGACGGATACTTCCAGCCACTGCACAGGTGGTAACTGCTGCTTGAAATCCTATGTGATAATACTATGACATGTAAATAAAATTTTCAGTATACTGTCATTTTCTTATTGTTTCCCCTTGCCTTGCAGGTTGCATTTCAGCAAGCAGACTTCACTGGTTGGAATCTGTGGGCTGCAATCAATGGGCGTCCACTTTTGCCATTTAGGTACTTACTTTTGCCATTTGGGTACTTAACTACACACTCTTAAGTCCTAACACTATACTTGTTCCTCATGGGGATGCCAGGTTTCAGAATCTAGGTGAGATGATGACCTTGGGAAGAAATGATGCTGTCATTTCTCCGAGTTTTATTGATGGATTGACATTAGAAGGACCTGTTGGTCATACTGGTAAGTCAGCCCCTATGCACATCTCTTCATTATGTTAGTTACTTACTAAATAAAATAGCAAAAAAAACAGGTTTGAGTTTTTCTGTTTTTGCAGCGAGAAAGATAGCTTACTTGATCAGGTTACCAACAGATGAACATAGGCTTAAAGTGGGGATTAGCTGGCTTACAAAATCTGCCATTGATTCAGTGTCATCGCTGCAAAGTACCTTGTACAAGGTCCTTTCGGGCTCATAGCTTCCGAAAGAATCAGAGAGCTTGGCTGAATTGCAGACTCAGCAACTCTAAGAGAAGATCGAGTACAGCTATTTTTTTATTGACAATCTGTTTCCTAACATAAATTTGGAGATGTAGATATGGGCATGCAAACGCCGGTATATATTTCCGTTACTTGTGGATAATAAAAGAAATGGAATTGCAAGAATTGTTTTCGGGGGTTCTATTAATTGGAAGGATCTGCATTATTCAATTTTAGACACGGGTTTTGCTAACATTGTGATATTGGCTACTCGGAGCCAAATATCTGACAATATTTTTTATTTATTTAAACTGATTTTAATAACATACTCATTCAACATAGTTAATATCTTTCATTACTTGGTAGGTAGACATGTCATTCTTTATCCCTTTGTTCAGTTGAGAGGACTTCAGAGGGTGGGGGGGTTTGGTGGAAGAGATTTTTTTTTAAAAAATAGTAGGATTATAGTATTTTCTTTGTTTATTTTTGTTTATCCTTTTCTGTGTCCCATTTTTATAATTTTCGACCAAATATCTTTAATTTTTATTTATTTTCATTTTATCAACGTATTTTTATTCCAACGCATTCTTTCCTCTATTAATAAAGCATGTTTATTTTATTTCGTCTAGAATATAAGAAGGGAAAAAGCTTAAGCATAGTTATCTAAAATATGAATATAATCTAATTCGTTTATACGAACACAATCTAATTAAATTGAATGAAATTAAATCATCTTTCACTCAATTACAAATACTTTTTAAGTTTTTTTATTTTTTTCCTATCTGGCTCCTATAAAGATAATTTATAACTTTTTTAATTAGTAAAAATTAAAACAGAATAAAAAAGATGAAATGACCGTTGCCTCAGCATCTATAAAGAAAAAAAAAGATATCAATGTACATTTGAAAACAAATATAAATCCCATATTAAGTTTTACAAATATAAATTATGAAAATTTAAGTGAAAATTGAAAACACAGTAAAAGAATAATATCAAATCTTCTAGAAAATAAATATAAGTATTTATAAATAAAAATTTACAATTTTAATACAAAATTTTTAATTTCATTAATTTGGTTTAAATTCCGTTAATGGTTAACCTTTGTTCTGTAAATTTAAAGTTTTTAACAGTTTCTAAAAGATTGATTATATATTAATGTTAATTTTTTTTAATAAATATAAGAGACAATTTATATTAACAAACTAACATAATTAAAAAAATAATTATTATATTAAGATTGTATTTTTTTATTTTAATAAAAATAAAATATATTTATTGTACTGAAGTGACAAGCAATACATCCATTCTTTATCTATCTAAAACTAAAAAAGTTTAATCAGATTTTTAAATATATTTTCAAAAGAGTAGTTTAAGCTATAACTTTATCATTCGTTTAATTGGTATTAATTAATATTTTGCTCCACCCACTTTTAACTGTTTTTTATTTTTAGCCTGATAGTAATTAGATTTCCAATTAAACCAACTGATTGGCTCTAGCCTTTTTGTCATTGCACAAATCATTGAATTGATATGTTGGATACATTTCAAATTAAGATGCTAAATTGTGCTAACCTTTTCATGAAATGACTTAATAATAAAGCTAAAAAAATGAAAACAATTTATTATATTTTGTTTTGTTTATTCGTTTGTTATCTGTAAATTGAGCACATTTTAGTTTATAAAATATTACAGATTCAAATTTAATTATTGAATATATAAAAAATGTGACAATTATGCATTGTTGTAAAATTACATACATATAATCATTTTGTAATCAAGCAGTAGTGTCAATCTAATACTAAATTATATTATTCAACAATCAACTTAACATTACCTTTTAAATTAAAAGACCAATTTATCATTAAATTATATACCAAAAATGTAATTATTCTATCTTTTTCCATTTAAATATTAAATCAAAATTTTTATATTTAAACTTAATTACATCTGTTCACTTCCTTACGTTAACATGATCATTTACCTTCTTTATCTTCTCTCTCTTCAATTATGGGGAGAAGGTATAGATAAGACTTTTCTTGCACAATTTTCTTGGCTAATAGTTCTAGTGTATGAACTTGCATTGCCCTATTTGGAAACTATGAAGAATTCAAACATTTGGAAAGATTCTATTTTTAGAGAGACTGCAACAGAGATCATTCATCATTAGGACATGACTTGGCCTTATACTGTCATTAAGGGTCCCCATGGCAGTTGGAATACCTCACATGTTTGCAAATCCAGAAAGATCTAAATCAAATTCATTTTTCAGCCACAACTTTGAATAGCAGAGTCAGAATAGTTGGTGTTGAAGAGAAAGTTTATTGTTATTTTGTAATTTCTTAAAATGAACAAATTGTAAACAAATTATAAAATTAGGGAAGTTGTATATTTATTTTGCAATTTTAACTTTTTATTTTTCACAATTATGTTTTGGTATAATTTTAGTTATTTCTTTTTGTATTGAAATTGTGCTTATTAAATATACTTTTAGTATAAAAAGATTAAAAATCATGTTTATTAATTAAAGGTAAAAACAAAACTTTAATAAAAGAAATATGAAACAAAAGTATGTATATCAAACATAATTTTTATATGAATCAGGGACAAATCAAACTTTCAAAGTATGATTTATTTAATTTTGTAATTTCCTTACAATTTGCCTATTTTAATAATTTTCTTAAAATAATTATATGAGAATGATAAATTTTTGGCTTCTAAAAGAGGGCAAAAGCTTTCTAGACTTATCTTCTTGCTTTCTGAGTGGAAAAAAAAACTCAAATATCCATTTTTTTTTTCATCTACAGTAGTTGATACCAATGACCAAGTTTTATTTGTTTATATAGTAACTAAAATATTAAGTGTGAGGACTAAGTTTTCTTTGTTTAATTTCCCAACTGAAAGTTGTCACCATCCATGAGTTGTTATGCGTCATTTCAACCCCTAACGTGTGCACACGGAAACTCACTTCTTCCGTGCCCCCACAAACCAAAACTAAATAAAATAAATTATTTTTTTCTGATGTTAAATTTATGCATTTAAGTTTTTCAAATAGTTAAATAAAAAAGCTTTAGAAAATATTGTTAAAGCACATGTAATTCTTTTATAACATAATTATTTAACAAACTAATTTGATCTTAATTTTTTTACAGAATTAAACATGATTACATTATTAATAAGATAAACAATTAAATCTCAAACTAGAAAAAAAATATACAATAAAATTCTCTTTCCAAACATAATCAGTACCCTTGAAAGAGATTAAGTATATTGTCATGTGGGTGAAATGATTTTCTTTAACATTAAAATCCTTATTTCATCCTAATGAAGGAAAAAGATAAAATTCAATAATTAGGAAGCATATGAATCTTGATCTGATATAATTTTTGTTATGTGAAGCTTGCATGCAGTGTGAACCATACAAAACTATTTGTGTAAGTTATTTGCATTGAGATTTAAGAACATTTAATTTCAACTTCTCATTTTGTGCTCCCACATATAGCTAGTGTTAAATGACCGAAATAGTAGGACATACATAATTGATAAACTAGTTAGTGGTAGTTAAATTAGATTCCACTTTCTTTTTATAATCAAAACATTTTCCATCTACTTTCAAAACACTGAAAACATCTTCCATCACTAAAACATCATGATAAAAGAAGAACTAAAATTAGAAAATGAATTACTTACACAATACAACTGTACTTAATTTTCACATTGTTATCCCCTCAAGATTATTATTTTTTTAATTCGGAGAGATTTTTTTTAGAGTAAAGAATGAAGTTCTATAATTTATTTTTCTATCTTTCTACACTTTTATATATATAACTTATTTTTCCATTATATATATATATATATGAAGGAAATAGTGCATTATAACATATTTCTTTCATATATAAAAAAGTGAAGTTGTTTTTTTATGACTTCTTTACTAAAATGAAAAAATAATTAAACTAACGTTATGTATTGAAACATAAATGGTTCATTTTGATGTATTTTCGAACATGAATTATTTATCTATTTTTTATAAAAAATAAATCCAGTTTGGAAAAAGCTATACGAATTTAGTAAAATATCCGAAATTATACAAATTTAATAAAATAATCAAATTACGAATTAGTACCTATAGAATATAAGTTAATGAAACTATTATATTATGGTTGGAATGGAACTGAAATAAGACATTTTTACCAATATACTGAATTCAAGTCTTAAAAGAACAAAAACATGCATTTTTTTTTTACTAAAAATTATTTGTCAAGTTTTTTTACGTATAAATTAGTTTTTGATAAAATGGTTAACTAATATATAACTTAAAAATTAATATCTCTCTCTCTCTCTGTATGTGCGTGTGTGTATATATATATAGGTGTATTAAATGATAACATGGTTATTATTGATTGAATGATGGAATCAATTTAGGCAATTTAAATTAGGTGTATTAATTTCTTACAAGAAACTGCTATGATGTTAATGCATTAACTATGAGTTAATGTATTTCGAGTGCTGTATTGATGTTAATGCATTCACTGTGAGTTAATGTATTTTGAATGTTGCATCATTGGTTTGAGAGTGATATTAGTTCGTGATAACTTTTCAAACCAATATTGATTTTTTTGGTTGATTAATTGTCCCATCTTTGCTTTGCTTTCCTTTTTTTAAAACACACTTTATAACCATGTCAATAATTATATATAAAATTATTATCATTTTATTACAATTTTAATATTATCACACTCTTTTATCCACATTATTATATATTATCAATATTTGATTTTTTTTAACGTAAGAAAAATGACTAAAGTTTTTTTAAAATGTTGTTTAAAGTCGACTCATTTATTTAAATAAGTTTAACTTGATTTACTATACCATAGATTTTGAATTTATTTGTTCAGTATATTAGCTTGAATACTGTTGGAAATATCTGCTAAAAATTCAAATTTTACATTTTTCAAAATTTAAAGAATAAAACTTTTATAAGTTAAAATATTGGGATCCAGTACTAACTTCAATAAGAGGTATTTTCCATTCATATATATACTTTAAAAATTCAACCTCTAATTATTGATTAAAGACTATAACTTTTAATTATTATATTATCCCTACATATATACACACACATATATATAGTGTAATTTACTTACAAATGCTTATTCACATTTGATTAGGATTCTTAATCACAAGTAACTTTTATTTATTTAACAAGGATAAAATGTGATATAAAAGTTTTGATCCAAATTAATAAGAGTATGTTTAATTATAAAAAATATTTTAAAAATTAAAATTTGATAATAATATACTAATTCAACTAAATTGTTTATGATAGATTATTGCTAATAATTAAACCACTAAAAGAAAGTGAGACGTAACTATGATAAAGGATTGGTAGAAATAAAAAAAAATACAATAACTCATTTGTTATTTGTTATTTTATTAAATACGAATTAGTTTTATATTTATTATATTTTGTTAATCTTACATATTTTTGTTATGTTTTTTTAACAATTTTCAATGTTTTAATTCCTTTAATTTTATGTTTCTATTATGGAACCCGCAATCTAGTTAAATAGTGGGTGGACTAATATAAGTGGATCAAATTCATAATAATAAAAAAAAAAGTTAACCTGTCAAATGGTCCAGTCTATTTAAACACGAGTTTTTAAATACTGAGCCAAAAGTAATTAATATTTCCTAAAATGATGTTTTTTTTAAATCTAAAATAAATTATATACAAATTACTTTATAAAAAAATTCTTTTAAATGGACTTCTTTTTAAATTTGATTTTTAAATTGTGTATAAATTAATTTTAATTTATGAAAATATTATTTATTCTTTATCTTTCCTTTTATAATCACTTATAAAAAAAAGGTATATTGAAAGGGACATGAAAACAACAGATAAAATAAAAAATAATAAACAAAAAAAGTTATTAGAGAAAAGAGGCATAAATTGGAAGGTAGTGAGTTGTTTAACATTTTGAGCATGGTAAGAAACCACCAAGGAATACAATGTTGAGCTCTTAGTTTTTCTCATACAAATTTTTCATTCCATTCATTGGTGAAAGTGACTTGTTCGCTAGTTGTCATACCATACCTATCCTTCACCACGCCAACTAAGATATGTGATCAAAACAAGTTTGAATTAATGTGTTGTACTTCTTGCTATCTTCGCCATGCAACCAACTACTATAACATGTAACCACTTTTTCTTCATCTTGCAAACAAATCACTGTTAATGGCTTTCTTCAAAACCAAAAGGGTCGTTTATAGGCCGGTCAAGGAGGTCAACTTGGCTTCTGATAGCCCTGAATTCTACCTCCAAGCCAATGTCAAAGGTTCACAATTCACTGACTTTGCTACTTCTTCTGTTTATCTTCATTTTTGTGTCACATGAATGATTATTTTTCCCTCATGAAAAGTTTATTGTGGCTCACTTTCTTTAGTTCTGCTGTTTACAATTCTCTGGCACCAGAGAAGGACATGAAAATGTGTGTTAGTTCAAGCTTCAAAATGATATGTCTAGTTTAGAATTAAGTGTTTATATCAGAATCTCTTGTTGTCAGAAGTCTTTAGTAGTTGGTATGGTACTCATCATTACTTCAATTTATTGCAGCTCCTCGTATGACTGGAATCTTGGTCAAGGTTTTCACTTGGTTCTTGGAGTCTCCAATATTTGGAGCCTTGCTACTATATGTATTGAAGGGTAACAATCTTATTCACTCGGTAAGCTTTCGGTCCATGGTCTATCTATTCCATTTTCAAGAAATCTTTTCCCAAATGAGTCAGAGTTCCATCATCCTATTCTTTGTGTACTAGTATCACTTTCTAATGTGATTAGAGAGACTACTTCTATGGATTTCACTTAAATAGCAATTTTCCCTTTTCAATGCATAGCTTTTTTTTTTCAGCTTATTACAAATGCAGAGTTGGAAGAGTCGCCCCTCTATGTTCCCGCACACCGTTTTGAAGGTTTGTTGTTTTGGACTTGGTTCTTTCTATCAAGTATAAAAGTGAATGGTGTGAACATGGATATTGCTCCATTGCAGTTGTCATAAACCACATTGACATGTTGTTCTTTTTGTCTTGGAAGTTTGTTTATCTCAAATCACAATTTTCTCAGGTGTTTCTTGAATGAAAGGGTCCTGATATCATCAGTTTATTCTTGCAGACCACAAGGAACAAGAAGTCAAAAGGTTGGATTCTGGTTTAACACCACCAGAGCAAGTTCAACTTGCAATAGAGTGCTTACCCTCGTCTTCAGAAAAAGCACAAAATGAAACAAACCCTTCTTTCTCTCGTTGGACCATAATGGACTATTACAAAGCCTACAGTTCGGAAGCTATAACACCACGAGTGGTATTTCATCTCTATTCTCTTAGTTCATCAATACCATCTTGCATAAAGTTCTATCATTTCAAAATTTTACATTGAATATATATTTATGCAAGGTTATTTGGTTTCATAACAAGCCCTTCATGTTTGTTGTTGCTCTTAGTTCGTATGTAGTTTTCCATTCATTGGCTCTCCTGTTTCATTTGCAAAGGTTGCAGAACGATTTATAGCTGCTGTTGATGAATCTTCAAAGCCTCCACTCCCAATGGGATTCTTCATTAACTACAATCCTGATGATATACTAAGACAAGCAGATGAATCAACTCTCAGGTATCAGAAAGGTACTACTATACATAACAATTTCCAAGTGTCAATTCGAAAGGGTAACAGTTCTCTTTCGATTGATCATCTTTGGATGATTTAATCTGATGATGGTGTTATTATAAGTTGAAACTCATAAAGCTAATGTGCTTTTGAAATAAGAAAGTAAGTTGTATACAATTTACCTTTGTTCCAAAAGAAGTTATGGTTTATATGCTGGCGTGTCTTCAACAGTCTTTAAGATTTGGTGCATGTTGTTTTCGCAGGGGAACCTATCTCTGTCCTAGACGGAGTTCCTATTGCAGTCAAGGATGAAATAGATTGTTTGCCATATCCAACTACAGGTAGAGCAATGTGTTATTCTTTTCACTAACGTGTCGTGTATTAAAGTTTCAGTTGTTTTAGCGGTTGATCTGATTTTCACTTTGGTATCTTAAAATGCGTCCTCTAGGAGGTACAAAGTGGTTGCAAAAAGAAAGGCCTTGTGTAGATGATGCTTGCTGTGTTAAGCGTCTGAGATTGTGTGGTGCCATACTTGTTGGGAAGACTAATATGCATGAACTTGGGGTTGGAACAAGTGGTATCAATCCACATTATGGGTAAGAAAGTGACCATGAGAAATACACCTAGAATTTTATTCACATTATGATACATCTTTCTATACATTAATGAATTTACACAAAAATCATTGCTGACAAGAATATGTGGTTTATTTACTTCCATAGGGCTGCTAGAAACCCATATGATGCCAACAAGATTGCTGGAGGTTCTTCTAGTGGATCTGCTGCTGTGGTGTCTGCAGGGTTATGCCCTGTTGCCCTTGGTGTTGATGGGGGAGGTATTTTATTTAAATTATTCATTATTGTTCATGCATTTCACATATTTATGTTATAGCCAAAGTTACCTGAATATACTAGACAGGTCTATATCAGTAGGTTTATGGGATTTCAATAGACAACATGAGTGGTGGGCTAATGTTCTATTAGCATACTTGTTCAGGTTCTGTGAGGATGCCTGCAGCACTTTGTGGTGTTGTTGGTCTAAAACCAACTTTTGATCGCGTACCTCATTCAGGGTGAGTGTGCAAATTTGTCATGTTTGTATAAATTGAGAAGATTGTGATGGTTTAAAAGATTTATCTTGCACTACATTCAGAGTCCTTCCACTAAACTGGACAGTTGGAATGGTTGGAATACTAGCAGGCACTGTTGAGGATGCATTAATCACGTTAGTTCTACTTTCTATGATTTTCTTTCTTCAAGAAGTTCCAAGATTGGTTTCACAGCTTCTAATATTTCAATATTTTCAGGTATGCAGCTATCAGTGGAGAAATTTCATCCGAACATCCCTCTAGTATGCTTGTAAGGACTTTTTCTTCTTCTCATAATCCAAATGATTGACTTTTCAAATGACTCCTTTCTATGTTTCAATTTTCACATTACTAATGAAGTTCAAAGAACTGGTAATGTTCACCTTCTACTAATCTTTTCAAACTTCTGAAAATATTTTGTGTAATGCCCTAGACCAAGATAAATCTACCACTGTTGTCCTTCTCAAAGTCCATACGTGACATCAAGTTGGCAAAGTATGGAAAGGTCAGAAGCATGTTTCCTTGTCTTGAAAATTTAGACTATTCATTCCCATATAAGTAGGTTGCCATAACATAACACCATTTACTATCTCTAACCACTAATTCCATCAATTAGTGGTTTAACGATTGCAGTGAGGATGTCAGATTATGCTGCACACAGGCATTGAGCGAACTTCAGGATTATTATGGTTGGAAGGTACTGCAGAATATACCACAAAAAAGGATTTCAATTGTTGACTTTGTTGCCATGATTAAAAGTTGGAAGAAACAGATTGAGCAGAAAATCCCCACAATTATTGAACATTTCATTAAGAAATAAAAAAGCAATTACTTACTAACCTTCCAACCTTATTTTAAACATACAAGACAATAGATGTTACTTTACCAGACATAGAAGCAATGCGCCTGGCACATTACACAACAATTGGATCAGAGTGTTCCACTTGGTTTGATTCTTTTCGAGAGAAGTATGTCATACAAAATCCTTGATTTCTTTTTTTCTTCATTTTTGTCCTCTAGATTGAGAGGGGTTGATTGCTGACATTACAAAATTATTACCAAAGACATGTTGCAGAATTAGGATGGGACGCAAGGGTAGCACTTTCTATCTATGGTGCTTTCAGTGGCAAGGAGTACATTAAAGCTCAAAAATTGAGGTTAGTTATGACTCATTGTCTAGTTTTCTTAATATATGATATAAAAATTTATGCTGAGAAAGGTAATTAATGAAAGTTCAAACTCAATATATTGGAAAACATAGACAACATTTTTGTCATCTGCTTGAAAATCATGTATTCTTCTCTACTAAATTAATCATTGACTCTGGCCTGCAACACATTATTACTTCTCAATATTTCATCAGAAGAATCATAAAGACTTAGTCTCAATCCTTAATATCCTATCCTAAAAATTCGAACAAATTATCGAGTTTTGACTAGTAAATCCTATTTTTTCTGTGTGCTCTATTTTCCAAAATCGAATAAAATCTTCATGCTATCAATCCAATCACAAATTATTTAGATAAAGATAAGTGTGTGTATATACATGAAGCAGCATATCTTTCAGACTTTTAAAGTGTTACATTGTTTTGTTAAATTATGATCAGGAGTCGCCAGGCAGAGTTTCACAAGAGAATATTTGCTGAGGCTGATGTCATTGTGTCACCAACAACAGGGTTTGTTTTGTTTTCTCAGTGTCTTTATTTGATAGCAATTTTGTCTTCAGTAACTCATTGCCTAATATTCATCACATTACAGTGTGACTGCATACTCTATTCAAGATGATGCACTGAAGACTGGTGAACTTGACTACGTAAATGGAGGTATAATGAAATTCATATTTGTGGTGACACTTAGAAGATGTCGGTAACATAACTACGCATATGCTTACAATAATAACGTGTAACACTGGCCACAATTTCAGCTGCACTTGTTAGGTATTCTATATCAGGAAACTTCCTTGGACTTCCTGCTGTGACAGTTCCGGTATGATTGTATTCTCTATGTACCTATTCACTCCATTAATGCTACTTCTTTACACACCAATAGTTGGTCTTCTTTATAATCCCAGTTATGAAATATTGAGAAACTAAAAAAGTACTTAAATCAATTTCTTTTTATTCTTTAAGAGCTAAGGTTCAATGATAACTCAATCATCCTTTCATCACAGGTTGGATACGATACTTTGGGTTTGCCTATTGGACTTCAGTTTATAGGAAGGCCTTGGACAGAAGCAACACTGATCCACTTGGCCTTTGCAATGCAGGTAATGAAATTCCTTTGAGTATAGTCACTACTACTACATTACAAGACATGTGACAACAAAGAATATTTTTTCATCTTGGTAGTCCAAATTTGTGTACTAACATGATGGTGCTGCTATGATCTCAGACCATTTGCCTGTCAAAATACAGAAAGCCGAAGACTTTTTATGATCAGCTGAGAAAATATTAAATGGGGTGAGGCAAGTAAGAAGGAAGCATGCGGTAGAAGTAGCAGAGTCATGTTATGTTTTCTCCATTTATCTATTGGGACTCTCTTTCTTCTTTTATCTTTTGCACTTAACACAGTTCATTCATGCACATGATGGCAAGGTTCGGTCATATCTACTGTTTATTAGTCCTGGTTGGTTGGCCTACATGTAATGAAGAATGAGAATGAACAGAATAATTTCTAATATTTTATATGGGAGTACATGTTTTTATGTTTGTTTTTTTTCCTGATGGGATCTTATATCTTTTTCTTTTATCTGATGATGATTTATGTTATTTTGAAACAAGTTTTTAAATTTCATGATGTTGAGTTCACGTGTATCTTTTTTAAGAGGGGCTTGTTATAACAATATGTAGAAAGGATACACAATTTCTTTATAATTTTACCTTTTAAATAATTGTTTTTTAAATTTAAATAATTATACAATAAGAAAATCATCCACATAATAAAAAGGATTATCTATAATAAAATTAAAATAATTATTTATCTTTACAATTACTTTTAATAAAAATATTTTTATAATTTAATGATGTATTTTTATTTCAATAATTTTGTAATAATAATAATAATTTTTGTCAACAGAAAAACTGAAATTATTTAGATTATTTACCTTTTAATAAATAGAAATAATTTATTTATTTAATAAAACAAATAATTAAATAGTTTTTTATTTCAAAATAACTTCTGTTCTTAAAAATAACAGCTATATATAATTTACCCTTTAATAAATAAAAATAATATTTTATTTATTTATTTAATGAAATAAACAATTAAATAACTTCTCTTTTTAAAATAATAATTACATACTTTTTAAAAGTATTGCTATAAAATTATATATTAATTAATTACTTCTAAAAATAACAAAATTACAATTGCTATATATGGTTGGTGTAATATTTATATTAAATTAGTTCTTTTAATAGTCCATGTCATTTATTAATTAGTGAAATACCTTAAGATATATTACTTATTTCCTATTGTAACTTTTAAGATGGGTGTGTTTGGAGGGAATATATTGAAAAATTAATAATAAATGATTGATTTCCTTATAATGAGTGAGTTGTTTACTTTCTAAAAAGCAGGGGAAAAATAAACAATAGGTCAAGAAAGTCTAGAGTTTTAACAGTGGAGAATATTCCTCGAAACATATCTATGAAGAGAAAGTATTTCTTATTTTTATCTTTAGAACCTGATTGAAATATTGGATTTTACCAATGATCCATTTTAATTTAATAGGGACTAAAAAAAAAACTTTTAAAGACTAAAAGTGAATTACAAAAATCTGTTAGAAATCAAAATTATATTTTAACAATAATAATAATAATAATAATAATTTTTATCAATGCATTTAGTATCAACCAGAAGATAATAAGAGAAATAAAAATTATACATAATATAGGTTAAAATCTAAGAAAAGAAAAAAAGATCTCTGATAATAAACAAGAGCCTACAATGTTGTGGATTTTACACCACCATATCTTAACCAATTTTAATATAATACATTATTATATTTGTAGGTCTTTTAAATTTAGGTTGTGATCATCTTTTGTATATAAAGATTGGTCACATGCACTTTAAATATTGAACAATATAGTCCCAAGCAAGTGACTTAGTTCCTAAACAGTGGCCCCTCTGAAGGTGAGTGAGTGTGAAGGGCATGATCTGATTGATTACTTGTGATCTGCAGCTCATCACTCACATGTGTGGGGTATCCCTACACTTCTACTCTTTATTTCTCTTTCATTCCTCCTTTTCATCTTATACAATCTAAACTCTCATTTTCTTCCATATCCCATTTAATTGTGAACCCCATCAATTCTTATCCACAAAAAGAATGACATTGACAGTTTTAGAAGGACAAATATAAATTTCTTTTAATTTTGAATTAACCATTTTCTTAATCTTAACCTTGTTTTTAAACTTTAATCAAACACAATTTTTTATCCATAATATAATTAATTTAACAAATCACTTGAAATCATCCAAGGGGTGGTGGCGCAGTTGGCTAGCGCGTAGGTCTCATAGCTTCTGAGTTATCCTGAGGTCGAGAGTTCGAGCCTCTCTCACCCCAAATCTTTTTTGATTTTGTTATTTGAAAGATTAAGTTGTTATAAATTGCCATATATAACAAGAGAAAATTTTAGAATTTGGACTTTATGTATTGCTATTTTTGCAATGGATTCATAGTTGAATCCATGAGATCAAATGAATAACCAACTTTACAATTCAACCTTATCCTTATCATGTATAGTTTCCTCATTTTCCCTCAGTGACTTCCTCTTTTGCTTGCACTCTTGCTTTTAGGGATGAACTTGCTAAAGCCATTACGGCTTTTCTCATTAGTAACTGATGAGTTTAACGAAATGGATGGCTCAGAGTCTCTTTGGGGCATGCTCAAATCACTATGAGGTAGTTTCATCTGCTCACCATTTTGGGGACCTTTCGTGACTTCAAAGGTTGACTCCATAGGGTTGTCAGAATCAAGTAGAAAGTCTTCCAAAGTTGCAAGGCACTTCAACTGCTGTCCTAGAGATGCAATGGTCTTCTGACACTCAGCAAATCTACCAGCAGCCAATGCAAGTTCCTTTTCCTTCAAACCCAAAAACAAAGCAAGATTGTATTTGTCTGTTTAGGCCTCAAATGCATTTCCAAATAGTGTTCTATAGTGACACAACATTTTCACTGAAAGTAAATGATCACACATGGAATACTACAAAAAGTTAACATGTTTTAACAAATATGAAATACTACAAAGAAGGCTTAAAAAATTAAGTTCCCTAATAAGTTTCAGCAAACTGACCTGTTTTAGCTTCAAATTGTGATTAACGACTTCCCTATGCTTTATCTCGGTGTCTTGCTGAACATGAGCTTGTTGTTTCATTTTCAAAAGCTCTTCCTCTAATTTTCCACGTTTGATTGAGTTCTCAGCAGACAAAGCTCGCTCATTCTGAATCTCTTCCTCCAAAGAACTGATTTTTGAAATCAGTTTTTCAACCTCAGTTTGAGTCAGTTTAAGGGTAGACTCGACTATCTCCTTCTTTGCTTTTGTTGCTTTCAGTTCATCACATGCTTCTTGATTTGATTTTTTTGCAAGAGCTAACTGAGTTTGAAACTCTGCTACCTTCAACTCTGCTTCCCTCATCCGACTTTCTGATGTCTCAAGCTCCGTATGGTACCTGGTTAAAACCACCTCTACCTCAACTTTCCCTGCTTCCATTTTCTCCAGCTTCTTCTCCAATTCAGAATTCTTCTGAATCATAGCTTCCATTTCGCATTCCATTTTCGCCAGCTTTTTCTCCAGTTCAACTTTCTTTTGAATCAAAGCATCCACTTCAGCTTCCACCGTAGCCTGACCAACATCAGATTGATCTGATGCAACTCCTTCCCTAACAAAAATGCTTCTGCTTTCATTCTCTGGAAATGCAGCAAGCCTTTCCATCTCAAGGAAATCATCCATGAGATTGATCTCAGTTGAAGGGACCATGTGACTTTTTCCATTCTTAAGTTGATCAATTTCCGTAACTAAAGAAGATGAGCACGAATCAAGACGATTTAGCTCACATTCATTCATCTCCCATCCACCTAATTTATGCAAATCACTTTGAACTGCTAGTAGCCTCTCTCCACTATCCGATAAGCTATCCGTGAAAGACTCAACATAAACTGAAGATGCAGCCACAGACCTGTGATCATTGACAGAAAATGTTTTACGAGTCATGGCTTTCAGTCTACGGCACTCAGCCTCAAGCTTAGCAACCTTCTTCACACTTTCCAAATGCTGCTTGCTAGCTGTCTCAGCTGCTCGAGAACTCAAATCCCTCTCAACTATCCTCAATTCTAGTTCCTCCAGTCGAGATTGCAGCTCATGTTTAAGACTCGAATTCTCTTTCTGCACAGCCTCTAGCCTCTGCTGAAGATCAAAACGAATTGATGCAGCAGAATCTGCTTTAGCTGTTTGGAGTTGAGCTTCAAGATCAGCAACTTTCCCCTCAAGTTCAGATTTTTTCAATTCCGACTCACGACAACTATTCACAACTGCTTCAACAATCTTTTGCTCTTGCACTTCTCTAGCTTGTCGAAGCTGCCTCAGACACTCTTTGAGTGCACCATCAAGATGACCAACTCGGTCTTCGAGGATTGAGTTCTTCTGCCTCGTAGCATCAAGCTGTTGTTTTAAAGATGACACTTCATTTTCAGCCTTTTCCCAGCCTAAAAAATGAGAAGCCAATCAAAACCTTTTATTAACATAGATTTTCTGGCTGGTAAAAAGCAAACTTTTCAAATAATTTGGATCCCCAACAGCTCATTAGAGCAGAAGATTGTGTTAGTCATGATGACCACCAAACTGTCCTAATTTATGGGTACACAAGAACTACATTGATGAATAAAATCTTTCAGAAAGGCACTAATAAACAAGTGTACTATCAGAAGAATCAATGAATTTAAATATTGTCCAAAAAAAGTGCCCAAATCATTATCTAAAAAAGCTAAGAAACCTTCATCAAGAATTTTCCTTAAAGTATCCATTTTGTGGTTGAACGCTCAAACCATTTCTTACTGATAATAAATATTTGAGGTAGCACGATTTCCATTGATATGAATGGTAAGGGCCAAAAAGTAAATACCTGATACAGCTTCTTCTGCAACTTTAGCATGCTGCTTTACCAAGTCTTCTTTGGCACTAATATTCAGCAGAGCAGCAGCTAATTTGTCTGTGAGAATTTTTACATCCGTAACTTCTTCTTTACTCATTTTTGGGGTACTAACATCGTCATTTGGTGCAGACTTAGACGTGACTTCAGGAGATAAAGCAGCTTGTGTTGTATACACCTTTACAATATAGGAAAAAGAATCAGATTCGTCATACTACTTTTCCAACTTCACAGTAATCCGAAGAAGCAGAATTCTCACACTTGAAAAGGGAATAATTTAACCACAAAGTCCACCATGCTTAGAAAAGGAATAAGTCCATTTAAAACCTGCAGATCAAGCAATAACCATTTTTTTCATCTTGACTACACATTACAAGCTATCTCACAGTTTATCAGTTCAGATTCTTGCATAATTGACTCCACGAAATCTTTGCAATAAGATCATGATTTCTATGCAAAATGGTACATTGTTTTATTAATCAAGCCTTGAAGTCATATCCCTCCATCTAAATTCTTCATCTCCTTTAACAAGGAGTGTGATTTTAACTTCAGACAATGGTCAAAACCCAGACAATTTCACTAGCAAGCAACTATCAAAGCTGTCCAAGATTGAATTGTCAAAGATAAAGAAAATGGAGGTTTTAAAACATGATCCGTGGCTGCAATTGCAGCCATATCAGCCACATTTGTCTGCAATTTCAAGGATCATGACGAAATTACAATATCAAGCATCTTGAATAGGATCAAACCGTGCGAACAGTTACCATAAAAAGCACTTAACAATCATCTGAGCAATCAAAAAGTCAATTTAAACACACGGATACCACTTCCGTTCCAATGCCCACCTGATCATCAGAGAACCTTTCTGAAAGAGATGAGATTGAACCAGAACTCTCCGTTTCACCTGGACTTTTCTCAGATGACTTCCGGCGCCAAAGCCAACTCCTCCGGTCCATCTACGATATTATAAGCAAAAAGCAGCAACCAGTACCACCTCCCTTATTCCCTCACAACAATGACCCACCTACAACACCATTACACAACACAAAAAACTCAAAACTTGATCAGGGAAACAAGACCCAATTGGTATATGACAATGACGCCAATCAGGTAGCTAGAAAAATCTGCATTCTGCAAGCGAAATCCCCACCACAAGGGAAACGAAATAGGAGAGTGAAACCAGAATCAAGTTTGAAATAGAACAGAAGGAAAGTGGTTAGTTATGAGCTTTGCTTAGAATTCACTTCCCACCCAAACCCATCTACCTCCATTCTCAACTTTTATTGAAAACCTTCCCATAAAAGCTTTGAGCTTTGAATGGAAGCTTGAAAGGGATCACTCCCAATCGTCAAAAATAAAATAAACAAAAAAAAATGAAAGATTTATTTTCTTTTATTTTCTTTTCATTTAACTTCATCTCATTTTCATGGATACACTAATCTAAACTGGAAACAGTAACAACTCCTCTGACAGTCACCTACCAAGGACTACTCAAATTGACGCCATTGAATCCAACATTGAGAATTAAAAAAAATGGGCAAAATAAGAACCGGTGATTGACCCACTTGAATTATCTCTCACGATATTGCTTAACAAGAAGTGTGATAAGCACCCAATTGAAAGGGACAAGAATGGGATATGGTACCTTCCACTACTTCCAGTGTGTGGAAAGACAAGCTATGGAGATCGGAGAGGAATGTCAGGGGAATTTTTCATAGCCGAAGGAACATCATGCGAAGATTCAGTAATATTATCCAACACGTTTCTTTGTCACAAATAAAAACCAAAAATTAAAAGAAAAGAAATAATGAAAGAGAGAGAGAGGGTGGGGAAGACCATGTGAGGAGAGAGAGAGAGAGAGAAACAGTAGAAGAAAAATGAACAAGTGTTATTGAATCCTGGTTCTTAAAAATTTAATCTTTTTTGTTGTTTTGTGTTGGGGTGTTTACTTTGGCGAAGATTTGGTGGTAATTATTAGATGTGAAGAAGGTGTGCGTGTTTTATGTGTTTTTTCAAATGAGGGGCGCGTTATTCCCGCTCATTGGTCCTTTATTCTCACTACAAAATCTGATTCGATTTTTGTTACTGTTTATGTTTTTGTCCTCTGTTACCTGCATACTATGTTACTCACTGTACTTTCCAAGCACACATCATCACCATGTTACATTCTCATATCCATCATCATCATCTTCTTCTTCTTTTTTCTACGTTAGAGATTCACTAGTAGAATAATTTCACATGTTGATAGCTACATTTTTTCTTAAAAGACTTGTTCATATTTATACTTTGGAGCTTATATTGTTTTGTGATTAAAATAGATTTTCTTACATTTTGTAAAATCATAATTTATTTAGTGTGTTTTTAAATTTTGTTAATTAGTTTAATTATGTTTAAGTTTATGATAAATTTGAGTATTTTTAATTGAATTTTCATTAAATTTTCTTAGTGTATTGAGTATTAAGCAATTTTATATTTTTCAATTGAATATTTACTATTTAATTTTTTCTTTTTGCCTCTCACATTGTCTAGGTGTCTCTACATATTATTTTTTTGTTAAATACTAAACTATATAGTTTGATAAGTGACTTTTATTCTTGGATGAGGATAGACCAAAAATGAAAAATGAAAAAGAAAGTAAAATAAAAATCTAAATATAATTTTAAGAGGCTACATAATATGGAGTTGAACATTAGAATAAGCTTAAAGTTACTAATGAAAATAATGAATGACAACTGATAACAAGGTTTATTTATGAGACATCGAATAATATGTAATTTTTATTATTTCGTTTAATAGGATAAGTGACAACTTATTTGAATGAGATTGGAAAGAAAATAAAAACATGTTGGATGAGAGTAACTGAAAACTAATGTAAAAAGAAAATCTAAATACAATGTTGGGAGAATATAAAAGAATAATAAGTTGATTGTAAGTTTTTTTATCCCATATAACTTCTCACACAAATTATTTACTTAGATTATTACTTAATTCTTCGTCGGCAATTTTCCAACCCAGTACTTAAGTTTTCAAATTCGTTTTCTTTTTCTCTTATTAGATAATAAAAACTATATATTATATTAATACAAAACTACATCCTTTACTATTAATAAAAAGATTAATATGTAGAAACAATCAAACAAAGTAATAATAAATAAAAAATATTAAACAACGACTCAAATTAAAAATATAAATTTTTAAATACTTAATAGAAAAATAAATTAATAACAATCCAATTTATCACGAAGGTTAATTTTTATTAAGTCTTTTTAATATCTTTATTTTAAAAAAGTCAAATTAGGAATGACTCTCGGGCCTAACTTGTTTGACTTTAGGGATGCATTCCCAATCATATGTTTGAATTTGATGGATGCTGTTTTTAAAATTTATTTTTCAGTTTTATTTCAATGGTTCTGTTACGTTATTACGATATTCCGCCGTCCAATTTATTAAATAATAAATGGAAATATTATTGAGAGTAGCTACATTGTTTTTATATCAATGAAGTATTAAATTAAAACGATTATTATGTTGTTGATATGTTATTCAACACGTAATTGTCAATAATACTTATACAATCATCAACGTAAATTTATATCAGATTTTGGTAAAACTCTCAAAGACTGTTATGCTTAAGTTAAAATTAAATTTTCTCACTTTGTCACAAGAGTTGTTATTTAATATACACACGCTTTACCACGTTTCGCATTAAATCTAGGCGTAATTAAATATTCTTATATTGTTTCTAATTGTTATTTTTTTATTTTGGTTCTTTCATTTAGCTGTAATATTTAGAATTTAAGAATATATTAAATTTTGTATGTTAAAAAAAAAACTTTAAGCTACGCTTGCAAAAAAAATGGAGTAAAATTTGATTGTGGTTTGTTTACAGCAATTTATCTCTAACTGTTTAAATCTTTGTCAACTTAATTTACTTTAGATATTTTGCATCACGTTAATAATTATATTTTTCTTTTACACAAAAACATAACAGTGCGTGAAGCTGTTACAATCGTAAAATGAAAAATACTTACAACTAATAGCTGTTGGTTATACGTGTTTTATGGAATTTAACAGCTAACAGTAAAAAGGAAAAAAAAACAATAAAATTATGGACACAGTTTTGGCTTCTATGGATATAT
>Ga0209489_102470_pt1 | contig 37658 bp, 25 predicted proteins | sample SiratrowhiteBW_FD_187527 | JGI IMG/M metagenome (GOLD analysis project Ga0209489, IMG submission 187527) | Root nodule microbial communities of legume samples collected from California, USA - Siratro white BW (SPAdes) (version 2) | ecosystem: Host-associated > Plants > Roots > Nodule | place... | reverse complement strand
GTGGTAGTTCTCTTCACCACATCATTTTTGGGACAAAACCGACGTGGTGCAACTTCTAAAAACAATTACTATATTAATCACCACGTCGGTTTAGTTGTCTTAACCGACGTAGTGAGTCCAATCACCATGTCGGCTGTTAAACCGACGTTTGATTCAACGTCTCCTGGGTCAACGTCGGGTCGAAAACCGACGAAAAAAGCCTCTCAAAACCGACGAGGAAGTTTCTACTAGTGTATCAGTTGTAAATAACGTTTGAGTTGTAATTGGGTGAAAGTTTATTGATAAAGAAACTGTGAGTTGTCATATCAAATTATAGTACATTATTCTGTGGACATAAATTGAAGTTTATTAATACTTTTATTGAACCACATTATTTTTGTATTTTTTTTTTGTTATTTCTCTTGCGGCTACCTTTAACTTTGTAGGTTCCTTTGTTATCATTCTTTATTTGTGTTTGTGTTGTACATGCATCTATCATAAATTTGTGAGTTAATTTCTTATGCTTTAAATGAATTGAGAGAGTTTTTTATTGGGACTTTATATATCAAAATATGTGACTTTTTTGTTTCGAAAAACCTATATAGCAAACATTTTGATGTTAGTGAGTTTAAAGTTTGAATTTACAAATATGGTTAACAAAAATTAAAGTTTGAGTTTTAGTAGCCTTGTCCTTATTTTAAAAATATGGTTAACATAGGTTGTTTAAAATACTATTTCTATCTGGTTTGTAGTTTAATGTTATAAAGTATGTACTTTCTCATCCTTTATTTTTTTTTTTGCTATAAAGTTGATGCTCTGATGTGTTTGATAACGGTTCATGAGAGAAAATGTGGTCACAGGAGTATGTGACAAGTTATTTTTTTTGGGTTTCAAGTGTTGGTGTATGTTTGATGAATTACTCTTATTATATTTTTTATTAATTTGTTTTTATTATTAATAAAAAATAAATAATTAACAAAGTGTTGGTGTATGTTTGATGAATTACTCTTATTATATTTTTTATTAATTTGTTTTTATTATTAATAAAAAATAAATAATTAACAATTGTTAATTATTGCTTTTGATTAGGGACGAAACCAAAATTGATTTACGGTGGCTGAGTCAATTTTCTCTTAATACAAAAAATCATTTTTATTTATTACAAAAATTTTTGATAGTTAAATTTATATTAAACATTTCAACTATGTTTTTAATGTATAATATTGGACAAATACTTAAAATTCATCTTCTATCTTTTTGGGAAACCTAGTCTTCACTAGGTTCATGGATGAAAAAGATTGTTATACGGTTAATATAGTAGAAATAAAACAATGAAAATAAAAGTAATCACAAGATAAATTTGTGTTTTTGTAGTCTTTCGCAACCAATGACATAAATCAAAGAAAAAATAGTTTCTAATTCTCAAATTAAAAATTTGTCAAATATATTAAAATGCTCTTATTGCATTTTTAATTGTATAATTTTATATTTAGCAAAAAATTTTACCAACCAAATATAATCAATTCAGAATAATATTTGTATCTATCAGTATCTAAAATTGAACTACAAAAATAATAATGTAAGACATGTAAAAGTTTACTGTCAAATCTCGTATTTAAAATATAAAACAAAATAAAATCTGATATTTTTTTTAAGATAAGATAGAATTTTAACTAGTAAATAAAATCTAATAAATATAATTTAATAATTAAAGTTTACGAGAATCCTTATCTTTTTTTTTAATCTTATATCTATTATAACCTCCTAGATCTTTTCTTTAATGTATTATTTAGTAGATCTAGAATTCATTCATTATTAATTTATTAAACATCTAAAATTTATTTTTATTATATTCTTTCATATATATATATATATATATATATTATTTATAATTTACTCCCTTATTAACATTAAATTGAAAAAATAAAAAATAAAAATTTAAAAAAACAAATCACGGGGTTCGTGAACACTCCCAATTCATTACATAGTTCCGTTACTACTTTTACAATAAATAATCTATTTCATGACTAAATAAAGTAAAATCTATAATACATAAAATATTTATAGATTAAAATTAGTATATCTTCATATAAACAAAATGGAGTCTTCACATGCACTACTATGTACTCATATATAACCACATTCTTTATCGACCAACACTTCCAGAATCGTGGAATCAAAGCGTACGTTCTTGATGCTTAAAAAGACGGCTATATATTTAATTAGCGATTCTCATAATCAAAAACATCTTTCTCTCTTGTGCTTCTCTATATTCTCATAATACATGCATTATAATATAGCTATGTTTCACGAAGATGCCAAGCTAGAGGACTGAGTTTTCATTCTTGCGTTAAGCTGAAACTACTATGATTCTTAAGTCTTAATTAATCAAACGTATGCTCTGTTTTAGTGCTACGAATTTATTCTCTCAAAAACACCTTTTGCAATCCATGCTCGCCCACGTACATCAATATAATTTCATATATCGTACCATTATTTTTTTTAGAAAAAAATTAGATATATTAATAAACGGAGTAATTGAGGTACCTTTGACTAAAACAATAGTTATACACAGAAACAAATATTAACTTTATATGATAGACAACATTTTAGCTACAACACCACAAAATTAAGGTCCAATAAATATGAATCCTATAGTAGGTTCAAGATCATCCTTTGAAGCAACTAATTCTATTTTGTAATAAATTGTATAGAATTGAAACAACAAATTTGTAATTAACTAAGTCGTCTAGGATAGGATATTTGAATTTGTAAGTAAACTAGAATATTTAACTCTTGTAATATAAGATGGTAGATTAGAGTGAAATTATGGTTACACTAGTTTTGCTAAAGTTTAATTAGACTAACTTTAAGTACAAGAAAAAATTTAAAACATTCGAAGCATGAGAGAAGCATATACTTTTCTCATTTTGAACACATTTTTAAATGTAAAAAAGTGTATAAATGTCACTTGATTCACTCTTTTAAATAGTAAGTACAGAAATTTAAATTTGAATTTCTCTATTTTTTTCTATCTAAAGGTTGGATATCCGCTCTATAAATGAAGGTCTCCACTTTAATATTTTGCAACTTCAGAATAAATAGAGTTACAATATTAAAATTGCTCTTCACTTGATCTTGATGTTTTTTCTAGATAGACTTTCAATTTCGACTTCTCTCTTAAAGATCTTTTTCTTATAAGTTGGCTGAACTTCTATCAAAAAACATGACTCATTCCCTCTTCTTCACTCAAACACCTTCATATTCCTCATTTGCTTCAGCCATCTCCTCCCATTCTACCGATTGAAATAAAAAGCCTCTACAAGGAATTCTATCACTATACATAGGTGTGTATTCTCTCGGTCCACATTCTCATATTCCTTCCTCATGTGCCATTCAACAATGTACCATACACGGTGAGACCTAAAATCTATAAGGGGAAAGTATAAAAGTCTTCAAACACTTCAATTTTATGTAAAATTTGAAATTTTTAATTGTAAATAATTAAATAAATTTCATAAATTTATAACTTTTTTTTTATTTTCTATTTAAAGAAGATATTTTCTCATAAAGTATTTTAAATTTTTTGTAAAAATAAATTGTTCTATAAAAAATATGCATCCAGGTGCAAGGGAAAGGAATGTACATCTTCAAAACAGTAATGTACTTTACTCAATCCTTTTTAGACTTTTCATCATAAAACTTAAGGTAATCCAGTCTAGAATTTTGATCATAAAACTTAAGGTAATCCAGTCTAGAATTTTGATCATAAAACTTGAGGTTAGAAGGTTCTCTGTCATTTCATATTAGGATAATCTAATCTCCAATAGCCAATTATTAGGGAAAGTTACTCATTAGTCAATTAAAAATACCTAATAAAACTCCAAACTCTAGATAAAATTATATGCTGTAGCTAGTTAGGTCAACCATTAGCTTTATAAGAAACTTATATCAGAAGCTGTACGGGAAGCTATTACCATATGTTTGGAAAAACTTCTCCATAAATATTCTATAAGAGAAAAAAAGTAAAATTTATTTATTCATTTACTAAAATTATACTTTATAGAAATAAAGAAAAAAAAACGTTTCATTTTTTTCTGATAAAAATGTTTATAATTTTTTTTCAAAAATCAATATCATAATTTAAAATTTACGTATTTTTTTTTATCAACGACAATAAGAAGCACACTCTCTACTTACAACAATAGTTTCATAATATAAGCAAAAAAGCACAACTTTCTTTGTAAACACTATCTACATTATGAGTGGATGTGAAGTATCCACACGCATGACGATAACATTCGATGGTTCTATTTATACAAATATATATTATTTAATTGATGGAGAGAAAAAGATGAGACATTAAATCAATATAAAAAGGAACAGGATAAGATATCTTCTTGTTTAAAATGAAAGACATTCCATTCAATGACCACAGACTGTATATTGATCTCATGTTAGTTTTCTTATTATTATTCTTCTTCCTTTTGTTTTGGGACTTTGAACTTCTAATTACTCCATTGTCACCTGGTGTCGTACTCCTTCAGATTTGATCAAAAAACAGTTGGTAGCTCCCTCCATCAGAAACCCTTGTAACCTTTGCCCATCAACTGATACTAGACATCCCTTCTGGGCATATTACACATATAGAAGCATTACCTGAACTAACATTGTTATAAGTGTGCAAAATTTTATTAAACACAACCGTCTTTGGGGATGGGGATGGGAAGTGAAGTTAGAAATATTACTTGGGTAAAATGGAAGATGGTATGCAGTCCAGTTGTAGTCGGAGGCTTGGGCATTAAAGACATTGGATGTTTTAATGATGCTTTGATAGCCAAGTGGAGTTGGAGGTATAGGATGTCGGAAGTGGGCCTGTGGAGGGACATACTGGAAGCAAGATATAGAAATTGGAGGAATATGAATGTGACTTTGATCCATAGGAAACAATCATTATGGTGGAAGGATTTGTGTAAGATAAGTGGTAGAGAAATACAAGGTAACTGATTTGATTATAGAACTCACTGGCTGTTAGCAAATGGGAGAAGTGTCAAATTTTGGGAAGACAGGTGGGTGGATGGTCAAGTTCTGAAAGAGAAATTTCCTAGGTTGTTTACAATTTCTCAGTGTAAAGATAATACGGTGGGGGACCTTGTTGACCCAGGGCAAATTAGGAGTGGAGGGTGTCATAGCTGGAATCGAGGCTAGTGTAGAGAGAGGTTCGAATGGGAAAAACATCTAGAAGCACAATTAGTGGAAACAATTTCTAGTGTTAAATGGAATATGGAGGGCAATGATAGGTTGAAGTGGGTAGATAACGATCAACAAGAGTACTTCATTAAGTCTGGGTATAGAGTGTTGAATAAGGAGGAACTGATGCAGATGTCTAAGGAATTTCAGTTGTTATGGAGCTTAAAAACAGCACCTTCAGCGGCAGTTTGTGCGTGGAGGTTATTACCATAGATTACCAACTAGGGATAATTTAGCCAAAAGGGGTATGTAGCTAATGAGTGTGAGATGTCCAAAGTGTCAAGAAGGTGTGAAAATTGCCCAACATCTGTTTACTACTTGTAAGGTGGCATAAAAAGTGTGAGATCTTTGTGAGAGATGGGTTGGGAATGTAGCAGTGAGGCATAATGCTATAACCATTCATTTCTAAAGCTTTCACTTGGTGAGTCAGAGTCAGAGGGTTAATAGGGCATGGAAAGGGATGTGGGTGTCAATTGTGTCAGAAATATGGAAGCACATAAATAATGTGGTTTTTAAAGGAGGGATAGTGGATCACGAAGAAATATTTTGTTCAGCACAACTTAAGGGTTGGTTATGGCTTAAGTATAAGGTGACGAGGACTTCCTTCTTATACTCGGATTGGCATTTCTCACCAGTGTCTTGTATTCAGTCACTGTATAGTCTCTTGTAGAAGGCAGCTTTGTTGGAAGTTTGTGTGGTGTAAGTTGTAGGTTCTAGCCTACTATAGTACGAGTTTGTTTGTTTTGCAAGTACAATAAGATGAGGTGAAAGGGGATAAGTGGAAGTTGCATTTTAATGGGAGAGTCATACGAGGTGGTTATATACTTTGGCACTTTGTGTATGGCTATTACATAAGAAGGTTGTTGTGCAGTACCCCTCTTTGGGTTTTTCTGAGATGGTTAATCATCTGTCTTACATAGAGGGAACTAGTGATCAACATTTGGTACCTAAACTTCTTTGAGGTATTGTGTTGGTAGTAACTATTGTAATTACTATGGTTAGTGTGGTATTGTTCCTTATTGTTGTAGACTTCTAGATAGTTGTTATACTTATAACACTAATTACTTTATGTATAAGGGTTTGGGCACCCTTGAATGTGCAAATTAACACTTAATTTTGTTCAAATTAATACATTTAGTTTTGTTATTTTCTATTATAGGACATTGGGAGTAAACAGAAACCACCAAGTCCTGACCCGCAGCCATACCAATAGCAACAAACATATGTGAATCCAATTCAGGAGTTGTTTAGGCTTTCCCACATCATGTATGATTCACCTTGTCCAATTTCATGGGATCATAGAGTCTTTGGTGTCAACAATGGTGGTATGCCACTCTACGTATACATGAATGATATAATGGAAATCGCCATGGGATCCCAAATGTTAAACATTACAGTTATTCAGTTATGGATGATGTAAGTATATTTTAGAGTTACACATTTTTACATTTCTTAATATGTTTTTACTAATATTTAATATATTAACAATGCAGGTACATAAACAAATTAGCTTATAACTAAGGGTATTTTGATATCCATGGATTTCTTGAGCCACAAAGCATACAAATGACTGGAAATAAAAAATTGGAATGCCAAAATTATATACAGAAATGGATTGGAGAATCCAGAGAGAGCATTTATTTTGCCCCAATTATTCAATCGTAAGTTACTAATCTTTATATTTTCTATTTTCTATTTCAAGTAATTTTGAGAACATCAATAATGGATTCGTTATTTTAAGAGCCATTGGCAACTAATGGTTGTTTGTCCTTTGGATAAAATTGTGATATGGTTCTGTTCACTGCATAAGAAGCTAAGTAATGACATCAAACAAGTGGTACAAGGGTACGATTTAATTTACCTTATAAAATATTTATATTGTTTGTATAATATGCAAGTTATTACTAATCATCTTTGATTTTAGTGCAATTAATGTTATTAATGTACTTGGCAGTAGATTTATATCCTCATCTCATACCCTACGTTGGGTGCAGCCTAAGGTATTTTTATTCTTAATTGAACCTATTAAATTCGTTGTAGACTTGTTTAATGAATTAACTTTGATGAAATTGTAGTGTAACAAACAAAAAAGAAGTTGGGAATGTGACTACTACGTCATGTATTGGATGAAGACCATAGTCCAAGCCCATATCACCGACTCTTGGGAACATGTATGAAAGTGTTGAAAATAGATAAAATTATGATGAGCATATGATGATAACTACTAACACAATTATTCCATTTCAGATGTTTATAGATGCAGATCCAATTGAACACAAGTACATAGAAGATATTCAGACAGAATGGACAACTTACTTCATTGAGAAGAGAAATGAAATCTTATAGTAAACTTGTAGTAAGTTGTAGTATATTGTAATAACTTTCTAGTATAATGTATAGTAATATTTGTCTAAGTTGTAGTATATTGTAACAACTTTCTACTGTATGCATATAGACTTATATAATGTTTGTGTCAATACTTAAAATTCTTATGTTTGTGGAAACTTGAATTTTGAATTGATTATGTGTTGTATTGGAGATATTAGATTTTGAATTTTGAATTGAGTATGTGTTGAATTGGAGATTTAGGATTTTAGTTTTGGTAGCATCAAATGAATTTTGGCATTGGGCAACAACTATTCGCTGCTGCCATTTTTAAAAAAAAAACCTGGCACATACCAGCGCGGTTCCCTCTATAACCGCGCTGGTATGTGTCACTTTCTGTATATTTTTTCACCTTCTGTGCCATTTTTCAATGTGGTTTCTGAAGAACTGCGGTGGTATGTTATACTTTCCATCGCGGTTGTACAACCGAGTTTGTATCTCCAGTACTTTTTATCGTGGTTGAATCAATCGCGGTTGTACAACTGCGCTTGTAAGTCTTATACAACTGCGATTAAATGTCTTTTTTCTACTAGTGAGTGCTCACTTTTTATTTAATTGATTTTTTGCCGTTCAAAAAAAAAAAAAAACACAACAGTCTTTGGGATAAATGTTTTCTACATCCTCCTGAATATGTGCACCCCTATTTCCCTTACACTCAAATTTCAACTAAAATTTTCTTTCATCCAGATAAGCTTTTATTACCAGGTCCTTGATTTGGTTCGTTGATGTAATGTTTTGAAATGATGTAATTGACTTTATATGCAGCGCTAGTAAAACAATTGATTTAAGCCTCAACACCTCCAAGACTTCAAAAAAATTTAATATTAATACATTATTATAAAATTAAAAAATATTTAATTTTAAAATTACACTTAAAAATAATTTTTAATTAAAAGTTTAAAATATCTTAACTTACTTTAAGTTTATATAGGTATTATAAATATTCTTTAATGACATTAAATTTATATAGATATTATAAATATTATCTAAGAATAACATTTTTGAAACTTTAACAAATTAACAATATTTTTTCAAACAAAAATTGAATAGTCAAGGTATCCTAAATATTAAAATTTTCTATCTCTTTCTACTTTCATCATATCATTTATTTATATGTCTTATCTTCTTCTTTTATCTGACTTTTTCACTTATCTCTTTCCTTTCTCGAACTCTCTTATCTGTTCTTTCATATTATTCTTTCAATTTGAGTGTTTGATTGTTTTAGGTCATCATCCAATTCTAAATTTATTTTAACATTCTATATTGTGTATTTGTGCATGTCCCTACTTGGAGAGTTAGAGCTAGATTAAGGAATTGAAGTTTGTGTTTGTTCTTGCTCCTTTTGAATTAGATTGATGAATTGATTTCAAAATTATTTTATTTTTCTATTATTGTTTAATTGATTTCAAAATGATTTGTGCATATTCAAGGATGAGCATTACAAATTTAGAATTTATAAATTACATTTAAAGACTCAACAAATGGTAGGATCCAAAGACAGAAGGAGACTTGAGATTTTAAGACAATACTACAATCAAGTTTCTTGTTTTGGCAATCAAATTTTATCTTTCTAACTCAATCTCGTTTTATATAATTATAACTTATATTCAGTGTTATATACATTATAATTTTTTTAATTTTATATAAGTATACAAATATGTCAACTAAAAGATATGAATCAGGTTATTAAAAACTTCAAAAAAAAAGAGAAGAGTTGAACTTTTTGTTAAATCACGAAAGGAACTATGGATAAATTTATAAAAATAAATAAAAAAATGAATTATAAAATGCTAGTGAATGTTCTTTAAATGCCTAAACCTTGAAAAATATTTGAAATATGATAATTTGTTGGATCTTGATGACTTAGATTTATTTTCAGAATTAAATATCCTAAAAGAGATTATAGGATTGAAAAATGATAAATCAATTAACATTCTTAATTATGTAAAAAGAATAAATTCTTTTTCAAATGCATATATATCATATAGAATAATGTTAACAATTCCAGTATAACAGTTTAAAAGAGTTTTTCAAAACTTAAACCAATAAAATCTTATTTAAGATCAACAATGTTTTCAAAAAATATTAAATAGATTAGCTTTATTATTTATTGAAAAATATATTTTAAATGAAATCAATTATGATAATTTAATAGATAATTTTACATAAAAAAATCTTAAAAAATAAATTTTAAATAAAAATATTATAATTTTAATTATTTTATTAATTTAAAAAATATCTTATTTTTTAAATTCGTTTTAAGCCATCTAAAACATTAAGCCGTCGGGTGCTTGTATGTAGAGGGGTTGATGACTATCCCTCAAGTTTGAACTATCTAAAATGGACTATTTGTAATTGATAGAAACTGTTTTGATTGCTTATAATTTTTTTTAATTAGGTGTACTTATATCACAAGGACAAGGATCGATGTAAATAGGCTCTTTTGTAAGTAGGCTGTAACATTTCAATTGTTGGCATAATTATTTATTTTTTATTATTAATTAAAAACATAATTATTTATTTTTTATTATCATTACAAGAAATTATCACGTCATGAAATATCTTTTACGGCCTAATGATCTTTCGAATTGTAGTCTTCCTACATTAACACCAATTTTTGGTTTTTCATTGCTCGCTCAAGTTAGTGGCGGTCAAGGGTTTTTGAAGACCTAAAATAACTTGAAAAAATAAAAAGGATTTCTAAATTAATAAAATAATTAAAATTATTATATTTTATTTAAAATTTATTTTTCAATTTTTTTGTAATTTAAAGTTATTTATTAAATTATTATAATTAACTTTATTTAAAATATATTTCCAATAGATAATAAAACTAAATTATTTAATTTTTATTGAGATATTGTTGATCTTAAATTAATTTTATTAGTTTAACTTTTGGAAAAAAAAATTAGTTGAAAAAATTGATATTAAAATTATTAACATTATTCTATATGCTATATATGTATTTGAAAAATAATTTATTTATTTTTATATAATTAAGAATATCAATTGATTTGTCATTTTTTTAATTTTATAATCTCCTTTAAGATATTTAGTTTTTAAAATAAATAAATCTAAGTGACATATTTATATATTTTTATATAAAATAAAAAATTATAATATATATATATATATATAATATTAAATATAAGTTAAAAAGATAAAACCTGAAACAATGAACTTGATTGTAGTATTTTGTCTTGAAGTCTCAAAGTCTCATTCTATCTTTTGGTCATGTCCTTCGGTAAGTCTTTAAATTTAATTTATAAATTTTAAATTTTTAATGCTCTTTCTTAAATCTTGCACAAATTATTTTGAAATTAATTAAACAGTAATAAAAAATAAAATGATCTTGAGAATAATTTGATGCACTCAAAATAAGAACAAGCAAACATAAACTTGAATTCCTCAATCTTCCCCTCCAAGTCTCCAAATAGAGACACACAAGCCTCCAAATAGAAGAGACGCATGCATAAATGTACAGATAAAACAAATTTGAAGTTGGATAATGGTTTAACACTATAAGAAATTTTGTTATTACCTACAATCAGAATCCATATGTAACATTAAAAATCCGTATGTAATTTGAAATTACATACGGATTATATACGGACAAAAATTCATATATAAAATTGTCGTAGGTAATACTTACATACGGATTTCAAATTCTATATGTAATTATATACGGATTTATCTGTATGTAAAATTCGTATGCAATTTGTTTTTCAATACCAAAACCCTATATTGATTCAGAGAGAAGAAAAGAAATACGTAAAACAAAAATCCAAAAGCTTAAGATATTCAATAAAAGAATGTAAGACTAGGGAGACAACCAAATGTTTGAGTTCAATCAAACCGAATACAATTATTTGTAAAAGACTAATCAAACGCCTAAGTCAGCATAACTCGGAAGCGGAACAAATGTTCGAGTTCACTTAAACCGAGTACATTATTTATAAAACACTAAGTAAACACTTATGTCAACATAGGGAGCAGAACAAATGTTCGAGTTCACTCAAACCAAGTACATTATTTGTAAAAGACTAGGCAAATGCTTAAGTCAACATAACTCGGGAGTCGAACAAATGTTCTAGTTCACTCAAACTCAATATATTATTCATAAAAGACTAAGCAAACGATTAAGTCAACGAAACTTGGGAACCGAACAAACATTCAAATTCACTCAAGCCAAGTATGTTATTCGCAAAGGACTAAGCAAACACTTAAGTCAACAAAGTTCAAGAACCGAACAAGTGTTCGAGTTCTCTAAAATCGAGTATAATATTCAAGACTTAGCAAACACTTCAACAGGATCCGAACAAGCATTCAAGTTCTCTAAAACTAAGTATAATATTCAAGACTAAGTAAACGCTTAAATCGGAAAGGTCGAGAACCTTCGAGTACACTCAAGCCAACCAAGTTTAGAATGCAACACAACGTGATCATAGACACAAACGACTGTAAAAGGTACGAATTACTTGAACACAAGAAATTGTACTAAGTTCATTACAATAAGAGAAAGACAAATTTATTACAAAAAAAAAAAAAAAGTTATTCGTCTACAAGTTGACCATCTACAACATCTTTGTCCAAGTCAAACTGGCTCACTTGCAGATTTGGGGCTTGTCGCATGGCCTTCATGAAACCCTCCTCATAGGCGTCCACACAGGTCTTTTGCAGTTGGAATTTTTCATCTTCCACTCAGCCTTGCCTTTTGAAAGTTGAGTTTCCATATATTGAAGCTTCTTTTTGGAAAAAATCCAACCTCTCTTTTAAATGCCCAATATCATCATCAAGCCGCCTATTCAGCCCTTGTCACTAAGAGAGTTCTAGCTCCTTGGCAGCAAAGGCCGACTCTATCTCGGATTTCTCTTTAAGTAGTTCTTGTACCTGCTTCTCCAGTCTAACATTCATGCTAAGCAGGTCTGAGTGGCTTCGGGCAACAATCTTGAAGTGTTGGAAGATAGCCATGCACCTTCCCAACATCACTTCTCCAGCATTGAAGCATTCCTCACCCCCAATTGTCGTCATTAGTTCAACATCATAGGCACTAGGAAACATGCTGGCACTCTGCAGATTTTTTCCCCTCATGTTCACATGCCAGTATGAGTTGGAGTTTAAAGCCGTGGTGGAAAGATGGTCCAGTCTCATAGTGGTTCCTTCCACCCTAGAGATGACTCCAGGAAGGGGAAGATCGCGAGTCGAGGTTGGCTTGGGAGAGGATGAAGCTATTGGAGTGGGAGCCGAAGTCTGCAGGGGCACGTGATCAGAGGATCCTTCCAAGCAGATGACCTTAGGGACAGTGTTGATCGTAGTTGGACTCGATACAGGGCCCGCTGATGATCAAGGTACTGTTCCACTCTTCTTCTTGGGATTTTGGAGGCAACAACCCACTCTTCTTCTTTCCTCATGATCTCTGAAAGAAAAACATCAGAATTCAAAAGGTAAACAAAAATCAAATCATACCTAGAAATAAAGCGGTAATATCCTCGGCACAGGGATCGCTGAGTAGGGCCCTACTACTTATAGGACGGAGAAATTGCCTAATGGTATTTACAGAAGCTTCCCTTTCCTCGATCAAGAGTAGGTATTTCGCTCTTAACTTAAACTATCCGTTAATAGTAATTACTCTAATTGATTCTAATTTATTAGGGGGTTATAATTCTCGATTTGACCATCTACAGCTGATACCTCTTCTTGAGTCGGGTAAGAACAATACCTACCAAGATAGCAAACATTTACTAAAAACACATTTGGTCCAATAAGGACAAATCATGGCAGACTAGGGTACTATCTTTACAATTTAGGGTTAAAAAAATGTTCAAGAAAAAATAAACTATAGATTTTTGTATCATGTATAGCAATTCTATTAAACTTGTCTATGAGATTTACCACAAAACATTTATATCATAAGTTGGCATTTGATTGTTTAGTTTTTTAAAATCTCTATCATGTATAGCAATTCTACTAAACTTGTCTATCAGATTTACCACAAAACATTTATATATAAGTTGGCATTTGATTGTTTAGTTATCTTAAAGGTCAAGATTATATTACATAGAATAAACATAATCATGAGATTTAAAGATTTAAAGTTTTAGTTGAAATACACACAAATATATATATATATATATATATATATATATATATATATATATATATATATATATATATATATATTCTAGAAGAAGAGGTTTCTCATAGAACCTAGCCAAATCACTAAGGAAAGCTCTGTTTAAATCATATCTCTAGAAACTAAAAACACGGTTGAATTACAACTAAAGCAGCAACTAACGGGGCTTGGATAATGGCAATTTAGATTATTGTGCTGTTATTTTAAAATTAAATTTAAAATAACAAATAAAAGTATAACTTAATTCAAATTAAAATTGTCAACGTAGAAAGGAAAAGAAGCAACTAGTGTCACACTTCTTTCAATATTCACAATATTTTCTTCAGGTTGTGATGTTTGCTGGAAAATGTCTAAATCTTCATCTGACTTATCAATATATAATATAATTTGGCTTCTTTTATTGGATCTTTGACGAAGCCGCTCAACCATGCCACACATTCTGCCATGATAGAATTTTCTCATAGGGAACAAATACCAACCAACAACACATAATATTTCAAGCAGAAAGAACATCACATTTAGTTTTTATACCAACCAACAAAAAGTTAAGGGAACAAATAGTATTTCAAAAACTTGTAAACTTTTTTTTTTATATATATTTATCAACAACGTATGAAATTTCATTGAAAGTCCAATATTGGATTATTGGGTTACAGTAACATCATCAATCCTAACGTGCCAAATATGCAAACACAGTCAAGGAAAAAAGTATGACTTAAATAAATTAAAATGGTTAACACAAAAGAAGCAACTTACAGTATCACTTCTATCAGATTTGGCAATTTTTTTAGGTCTCCCTCGTTTCCTAGGGAGAATAACTGAATCGTCGTCATCAGAATCATCAATAACATATTTTGACTTCCTCTGACTGGAGCTTCCACGAAGCCCTTCACCTACAACAGAAGAACTACTGTGATCTTTCATGTCAACAATAATCAACTACATGTTAATCAAAAACAACCCCAACCTTCTTCGTTTGCCCTAACCGATGTGCTCGAGCCATAGTCTGTAAATCAGCATGAGTATTATTCCAATCACTGTAATTGACAGTCGGATCAGTAAGTTGTAGGAAAATATATTGAATTAAAATAGACAATGAACAACACAAAACTATAGAGAACAGAGATACCAAATCAGCTTTTAAGAGAGAGGGTAAGAACCACCTGTCATAGATGACAACTGTGTGAGATGTAATAAGGTTTATCCCCAATCCACCTATCTTTACTTGTCTTTCACCACCTCCAACTGTAACAACAGTACTCTTCAAGCAAATCAAGCATTCTCTGAAATTGGGAATATATAAGGACTCTATGACCTTGCTCTTTTAGTTTCACCATCATCTTGTCTAACAATCTAATATCTTATCAATAGCAGTGAGTGGACTAACGTGCGAGAAGTAGGTGTTGTAAGTACAATGGTAAAAGCCATCACTCAAGCATTACGTTTGTTAAAGGAGTGATAGACTTACACGCTCAGGACACCTACAATAATCTCCAAAAAAAAAAAAAAAAAAAGCTGCTTTTATAGGGCAGAGTGTGCAACTTGCATAGAAACAATAGCCGCATGTTTTGACACCTCAACAGATTTCCTTTTTCTCCACAAGTTTCACATTAATTTTCTTTCTATTACTGAAAAACGTAAAAATATCAAAACATGGGCTGAAAGAGAAAAAGTAAAATATTTACTTGTTTTAAGTTAAAAAAAATAAAAATGAGAGGTACAACATTTACAATTTAGAAAAAAAAATGTTTAAGAAAGAAAAAACTAGAGCTTATTGTATCACTTTCAGCAATCTTATTAAACTTGTCATTTCCCACAATGCTTTAAATCAAATTAAAATTGTTAACACAAAAATGAAAAGTAACTTACAGTATCATTTCCATCAATTTTCACATCTTTTGCTGTAAATTTCCCATGTTTCCTAGGGAAAATAATTGGATCCTCCTCGTCTGACTCGTCAAAGCTGTAATGGGGTCTATTCGATCTTTCACGAAGTTTAATTCGGCTACTCAAAAATAAATATAGACTTTATGCATAACTAAGAGAGAACTTCAAATCAATTAATAGAATATTTAAAACAACTTGCTAGCGAAAATAGATATATGATACATCTTACCATACGAAAGCCATGATTTAAAAAAATTGCTCGGAAACACATCATAACCATTTCTGTGCAACAATCTTAAGTAATAAATCTTTTATGATAAAATTATAAATCATTTTAAGCTTTTAATTCTTAATCATTTCCCAATAAGACTATAGTCTATTTCTCATAAAAAAATAAAATAAGACTATAGTACATTCCTCTTGATAAAGTAAGTGAAATAAAGACGAAAAATTAAGAATTAAAATGCGAGATAATTATAAAAGTTTAGTAAGAAGAACAAAACACAATAACAAAATTAAAATAGATTCAACTTCGTATCATATCCAAATCAATATCCAAAAATCAATAAGTAATTAGGTTCAACAATGTCATAGCTCAGTCTATGTATGCATGCAAGGTTTTGAACTTTCTAAAAGGAAAAATTTACTCTCTTTTATCACCCAAAGATAAAATAAATAAGATAGTCATCTGAAGCATGATCCAAACTGTTTTATTTTTATTAAGAAAGATCATTGTCTCTAATATAAAAAGTATAAAATTTGAGGTTATTTTTAAAATGATAGGAAATGAAACATGATATCTAATGTCATTTAAAGACAATCTTTTTTGAAAAATATATATAAAAAATAAATGAGTGAAAATATGTTTTAAATATTTTTTACGGTAGGACTTCGTAAGCCAGTACACTTAGATTTATTTGGTCTCATCAAAATTGTGTTAATGTGTGATAAATAATACAATCTAGTCATGTAATTTTTTTTATCTATTTAGAATTTAAATTATGTAGAAATATTCAAACAATGTCTATCAATCATCTTACCATGAAGAAAAATTAAAATATAAAAACTTTCAAGTCTTGTGAAAAAAACAATAATATTAGTCATAATTCTTCAATTCCAATAATACCTTAGAAAATGGTATTGTAGATAGGAAAATCATATTTTTTACAAGAAACCACTTGAAAAATGTTTAACATAAATTTACCTCTTATATACTTTTGAAAATAGGCAATTAATACAACCTACTTAAAACATGCTTTACATTAACAATTTAATTGATTAAAAAGACTCAATATGAATTGGAAAAATATCAAAAGCTAATAATGTTTTTTATTTACATCATTAATGTCTCATGATTTTACTTTTCTATTTTAAAACACCTAATACTTATATTGTAGAACTCTATAACATCCACTATTACTCGTTCAAGTAAGATTCAATTACTATAAGTTTGATAAAAGTTATTAAAATTAGATATTCTTTTGCAAATTTAAATTTATAGGAACAACCACAAAATAGACACAAGTATAATTGTATTTTTCACGGTCATCAATGATCTCTGCTGCTGTAGATCCAGCGCTGCCATTGGAGCAGAGTAGCCTTGGCTTTGTGCTATGGAGCAGAGTGTCTGGTGCTTTTCTTCATGATGGTGCAGAGCAGCTTGTGGCATTCTGCAGAGCACCTTATGGCCATTGGATAAGAGAGTTGTACACAGATAAAGCAGATCAAAGTTTGTTTGGTAATGTACAAGTTGTGTGTGTGTGTGTTTTTTTCTTTTTTTTTTTTTTTTTTTTTTTTATAAATTCTATCAACTCAAGTTATATAAGAGCATATTATGATTTCCTAAAATGTTAAACAAATAAAGTGGACATATAGACATGACAAATTAAACATGAGAAAAAGAAGTTTCCATGAGTTCTATGAGACGTCAGGACTCTACAAGGTTATTCTTCCAATGTCGAGAAATTTGTATCAACGGAAGATATGAAATTACTTTGATTATAAAATATTTTATTGTGACGTGTCTTTATGTTATTTTTTTTTTCTTTTTAAGTTACTAAACCTAAGAAGTTAGATTAATTAGATAACAATGTTGTAGTTATAATGTACTAATTGGAGATGTATTTTCTTCCAATTTTTTTTATATCATGGTCCATTTGACCATATATTTGGATCATACATTTATTTAGAGAAATTAGATTATATAGTTTCAATATTTTACGACGGATGTATCTAAACATGAAAATCTTAAAAAAATATGTATTGAACGAATATCATCTTAAAATGTTTATTATGAAAAGATATATTGCAAAAGAAGTTACTGAATTTTATATAGAATAATTGTCAGAAGTTGAAGTTATAGTTATAATGTTGAGAAAAGATAAAAATTTTCAAGCATTTTATATAATAAATGTCAATCGAATGGATGAGTAATGACTTATTTATGAGTATAACAAAAATTTCTTGAAGTGTTTAAAAAGTCGATTTAAAATTAGAATACAACATCTAATACATTAAAATGACTAATATGTGAGTCTAAATTTAATGTCACATGTTAGAGTGGTACATGTAAACGCAAAATCTAAAAATATCTTGTAAAATAGTGGAATAATCATTATTATGGTTGAATCAATACATTTCCTTTAAATAAATATTTTTAGAGTCATTGATTATATAATAGTTTTAGAATATATATTTTTAAATATAAGCACGTTGACAGTGACATCAAAAATTGGCGATGTGGATTTTATCTTAGTTGACCTAAAAAAGGTTGGTTATATAAAAAAAGTCATTCACCATGGCATATCAAACAAAACAAGTGTTTTATGTTATTAATCTCGCTAACAAAACATGGTTAACAAATTCAAAAGGAAAAACATGCATGATACTTATTATAATGATGATTCAAGATTTGTTATCCATAAGCTTTCTTTCTCCATAAATATGCTCATCTTAGATATTAATGATAAAGATGATAATGTGCATAATGTCACATGTGATGATGATAATAAACGATTATGGAAAAGTATTCTAAATTGGCAATGTAAACAATTTATAAATTTAGTTGTATTATCTGTTTCTATAATTAACTAGTTTATTTAGAGTTGGTGTAGGTTGGTCAGATTATAAAAATGTTAATGTGAAACTAGGCTAAGAGTTTAGTATAAAATAGAATGTTCACGACAAATTATCTATCCAATTCGATATACAAATAAGGTTTTAAAAACATTATATAAAATGCACTAGCAATATGGCCTTGCTTGATATATGTAAGAGTTGCATATTAATTGAAGACTGAAATCATAATAATGAAACTAGATAGAATATCATTACATGAAACCATAATTTATTTATAAACAAACTTATAAAAACATTTTTTATAATTAGTATTTATTATAACACCCCAAACAATAATGTGTGGAGGATGAAATGAATTTCTTATGGTAGACAATGAAACAGGGAATTTAAGAGCAAACTTCTTTTGGCTGAATTGAATACACATCTAAAGAAGCTTAGAGCATAACTCAACCAATTGTAAGTAACTCATAGTATAAGTTTTTATATGTTTATCTGTATTACACTTAATTCAATATATGTTTGTTAAAATATGTTTTCACATACTTGTGTTCTAAGATTATGTAGTGTAGCATAGCACGCACATTATTCATTTCACTTATATCTTAAAATCAATGTAAACTTCCATCCATGATTAACATTGAATATGAATACTATAAAAGTGAATAGAATTGTTATTTTTAAATAATTGTTAAACAAATATTTTAAAAAACAATACTTTAAAAAACTATCATAAATATTCTAGTGACTAACCATAAATATTCTAGTGACTAACTAGGATAATTTTATCTTCATATTGGTCCTCCAACCACATGCTTTTGAAAAAGATCTTGAATAAGTCAATGTATTTTTACTTTTTTAATCAGAATTTATTTTTTTATCATTAGCTGTTATTTCACTTAAGACTGTATAAATTTAATATTTTAAAAGGGTAAAATCTCAAATTATTTTGAAAGTTGATAATATGGCTTAACAGTATTTTTTTTTAATAAATTAATCAACTTGGTTATTTACTTTTAATAATTTTTTTTCTTAATACAAATAAATTTTGAACAAGGTAGATTTTCAAATGATATTGAAAGTGGAAAATTTGTCTTAATATATTATTGTAACTTAGCAATTGGAACCTTTGAATTTAAGTTTGATTCCTCTTTATTTAAATGTGTACTCTGAAAAACATGCAAAACTGATAAAAAAAAAAGAAATCATATAGTTATGGATTATTTGAAACAATAGAAGAAAGAACGTAGACAAGTACAAGCAGTGTAACACATGGAAAACGAAGAGTCCTGAAATCAAATAAAGAGTTCACCCAATCCAATTTTAAGGGGTTTTCAAACTATAATTGCTTATTTCAAAATTTGTTTCAGGTCATCCAACTTCAACACATAAAGACATTAAGTTCCTCACCTACCCTTGCGTTTTCTATTTGATTAACAAAGTGAACTTTTATTACAAACACTAAATCATCTCTCATGCAATCAATTAACTATTATCCTAATTATATTTAAATCAACCAATTTAATTATGCAAATTTTAATTCATTAAATAAATAAATCTAAAATACTTGTATTTTAGTAAGAAGAGATGAATGACAAATTCTACAAGAAAATTGACAACCCAATTTGTCAAGTGCTCATCAATAAGGAGGAAAAGATGGTGAGGAACATCAAACATCAGCCAAATAAAAATTGATATAACCTTGACCATTAGAGAAACCCATGTGCATACTCTTGAAAAATTTAAAATTTTGTTAAAAATCTCGTATCCACTAAAAATGAGGTATTCTAATAATTTATAAATCGATACAAATCTCAGTTTACAAACCAATTTTATAAGATAAAAATGATTAAGCACTAGGTTGAAATTTTAAGTCGTACGTTAATTGTTTAAAAAAACTATTATTGAAAACATTGTTTATGTCATGTGACGTATTATATTAATTGACATAAAATAAACGTTGTCTACATTACTTCCTTTACTTCCTTGACAACTCAAAAAGAAAAAAACAGACAAACTTTTAACCACACATTTTTTTTGTCAATTTTTACTAACAAAGTTAAAAGGTTCATATAATTATTTTATATTGTAATAATACTTCACCCAATTACATCATCCAATAACCATTCTAGTTTGAAAAATCTTTAATCTGGATTCCTTATCCAACCTTTCATCCTAACTAGTACATAAATGAGTTTGACCGAGACACATTGAAATCTAAATAAAAAATGTATGTAATAACTAAATTTATTACTAATTTTTTATCAACAGAAAAAAAAATCTATAAATAAATAATATAAAAGATTATATAAAAATACTTCCTATACTTTCTTAGACTCTAACCACATAAATTTATTATTTTTTTAACAACTAAAAATAAAATTAATAAAAACATTTAAGGATTACTCCAATCCTAATACAATATAAAAAAAACAAACAAAAGAAAAAAACACCAAAACTCAACCACCCCGCTTTGAGCAACCTAGGTGAATCAAGTCACCCTACCACAGTGCTAAAGACAAATACATGCAGTTTGAGTGTAACATATTACAAAACTAACATACACCTAAGAAATCTAAAACAATTACAATTGTAGAATATTTTCCTAATTTGTCACCCTTCAATTTGCTCCACGATACAAGCTCAAACAATAGCTTGGTCTACACCTCAAGCCTCGCGTTGTTAGATTTAACATGGTAATCTATCTTCATCATTGACCAAGTTCCGAAACATCTGAGTCGCAATATCTTTGGCTCCTCCATCGATAGAGTAAAAACATGCACATAACACCTAGCATCTGTCAGACATAACACATGCTCACCATCGCCTACCACCTACAAATAGCCTTAATATGACACGACTAGCCCCCTATAATTTTAAGTTCGCCTGCCACTACCCCTTAAGTTTAAAGCAATCAATAGGAGAGATACATCATTCATCCTATTAGGAAGGGATATTAGACTTTATATTATTTACCCAGGACCAACATTTCAATTGTGCAAGACCAAAGATTTATGCAGTATCCACTTTTCCATTGTTAAACAGTATGCACGTAACAATTGAATTTATTACTAATTTTGTTATCAATCGAAAAAAAGAATTATAAATAAAAAAACATAAAAAGGTTCTTCAAAGATCATATAAAGGTACTTCCTATACTATACTGTTGTAGACTCCAAGTACATGAATTTACTAATGATATTTAAATCACGGTTTAGAGTTCATTTGAGTATTCCTTTTGAGGCATTACGAAATTGAAAATATGATGAGATTTTTGTAATGAACCTAGTAAAAAGAATCCTCAAAATTGTTTATAAGATTCTCTCACTCACTCCCCGACGTTACAAGCATATAGCCTCTTCTCACTCTTCTTCTCCTTGGACCGCTTCCTGCTGCTGATGTTACTGTGGTCTCCATAGCATTGTTCTATTCACTGTCATTTCTCATGGTTTTGTCACGCTGTTGTAGATCTACCACTGTTACTGGTCGCCACCATTAACCTCCAACCTGGTTTTAACTTGTCCTACCCGTGATAGCGATTGAACCATTTTCTTTTATGGAATTTCAAAAACTATGTCAGTCTTTTTATCGGCAAAAACTAACATAAATATTCCAGTGACTAACTCGGGGAATTTTATCTTCATATTGGTCCTCCAGCCACATGCTTTTCGGAAAGATCTTGAATAAGTTGATGTATTTTTACTTTTTTAATCAGAATTTACTTTTCGACAAATAAGACTCTATGGTTCGATATTTGTACAATGAATGTATTTAATTAAGCACTTCATAAAAATCTTAAAATGTTATTATAGAACCAATGTCTTCCTAATAAAACATTTATTATGAAAAAGATATATTGCAAAAGAAGTTGTTGAATTTTAAATAGAATAATTATCAAAAGTTGAAGTCTAGTTATAATGTTGACAAAAGATAAAATTCTTCAAGCATATTTTATATAATGAATAACAATGATTAGGTAGTGATCCCTCGTATACACACTAAAAGCATGAGAAATGACTTGTTGATGAGCATAATAAAAGTTTCTTGAAGTATTTAAAAAACCGATTCAAAATTAGAATACAACTTCTAATGCATTGAAAGTACTAATGTGTGAGTCTAAATTTAATGCCATATGTTAAAATGGGTACAATGTAAACAACTATTCATTTTATACAAAATCTAAACATTAAAAGTGCTTGTAAATTAGTGGAGTAATTTTATGTTTTTTTTTTCTTGCATTTTTCTATTTGAAGGATAAATATCATCTTATAGCATCATTGATTTATTTTAAGGTAATTAACATTTGAGTCATAATATTAGAGTATATATTTTTAAAGATAAGTAGGTTAACGTAACACCAAGATCGATGACGTAACTTTTATTTTAATGGACCTGATAAAGATAGACTATAAAAAAAAGTTGTTCATCATGTCATATTGAGTGAAACAAGTGTTTTATATCATTAAGGCTTGATATCAATGAACTTTCGTCTTTTTTTATGAATATGCTCATCTTGGATGTCAATAATGAAGATGATAATGTGCATGCCACATGTGATGACTATCATAAAAGATTATCGAAGAATTTTCTAATTTGAAAATGTAAACAATTTATAAATTTAGTTGTATTATTGGTTTTATAATTGCTTTACTCATTCTTAACTCAGTGTTTTTAGGGTGGTGTAGGTTATTAGTCACCTACTTAGAAAAAGGATTGGTGTGCAATTAGACTAAGAGTGTTTAGTATAAACTAGAGTGTTAACGACAAATGTTCATCCAAGGTTTTAAGAGAGCATTTTATAAATAAAGACTTCGAAAGAACATTATATAAAATGCACTAGCTATAAAACCTTGCTTGATATATGTAACGATTGTTATATTGATTGAAGACTGGAATCCCGAGATAACGAAAAACAAGATATGATAGACTATTATAAATGAAACCATAATTAATCGTAAACAAACTTATAAGAATATCTTATGTAATTGATATTTATTATACAAATCACGTATAATGCGTCGAGGATGAAACAAATCTCTTATGTGTTAGACAATGAAGGAAGGGATTTACGAGCAAACTTGTCTTCTGGTTAAATTAAATTCTAATTATATTTTTAGTTTAGGTTTTTCTTATAGGCAATATTTTGGTTTAAGGTTTTAACTATTTTAGTGTATAATTTTCTAATAAGTGTCACTATGTGTGATATATATAACACCAAGAAGGAAAGTTGTACGCAACATTTAGAAAAAAAACTATGTCCATTACTAAAAATTGTTGTGTTACGGTTATTAGAGCAATTATTTTTTAATATGAAATCTCACGATAAAGGAAAGAGAGTTATGTTTATATATGTATTACATTTAATTCAAGACGTGTTTGTTAAATTTTTTTCAAAGGTTTGTGTTGTAAGACCATAGAGTAAAACAAACATATTCATTTCACTTACAACATCAATTATAAAATCAAAGTAAAATTCCTTTGAGAATTAACTTTGAATATGAATCCTATAAAAATGATACTGATAAAAAGAATCCTGTAAAAATTATTATAATTGGTATTTTTAAATAATTATCGAAAAAGTATTTTAAAAATAATACTTTAGAAATCTATCATAAATATTCTAGTGACTAACTAGGAGAATTTTATCACATGGTTTCTGAAAAGATTTTCAAAAACTTAATGTATTTTTATTCTTAACCAAATATTTTTTTTTATCATTAGCTATTATTTTACTTAAGACAATATAAATTCAATATTTTAAAAAAAGTAAAATCTCTATGTAAAAGTTGAAAATATGACTCAACAGTCTTTTCAAATAAATTAATTAACGTGATTATTCTATTCTTAATACAAATAAATTTTGAACAAGGTGGATTTTCAAATAATGTTTAAAGTGGAAAATTTGCCTTAATATATTATTGTTATGCTCGTTAGAATTGAGAGTTTATTCTTAAAATCGTAAAATGTTACGATTTTATATGTTTGATGTGATTCAAATTTCACCCAAGATCATTGTACAAAAGTAAGATAGTAGGGAATGTCGAACAAAGTCGTAAAAACGATTTTTTTGTGTATCAATTTATTCACCTTCTTTAATGAATGTATATGTACAAACCTAATTTTATTAAAATTTAATGGAATTAAATTCTGAATTTTGTTATATGTGTAATCACCCAATTAAAATTAATGTAATTAAAATTTAATAAAAAATGAAAAGTCTCTTTTGTTGCTATGCACTTTTACTCCTCATTCCAATCCTATTTTAATTTCAAAAGTCTCTTATGCTCTTCTACACCCATTTCAAATGAAGAGTGTCTTATGTTGTTCTGGCCGTCTTCCTTATTGATTGGGTTTCATTTCAAATTCAATTAAAATAAAACTAAATTAATTTAATTAAGACAAATGAAGAGTCTATGCACATGTTCACTTATACTAACAAGATTTTCGTCCACCTCTAATTCACACTCTTAGATACTCTTGATGAAGTATTAAAAATGAATTAATTTTATTATAATATTTTATATAATTTTCTTAGTTATGTGTTTAGTTTGTGTTTTTGGAGTTCATGACTTTAATTTTGATCTCTTTTGGACACTAGATGTTTTTACATATATTTTACATTATTATTATTCATTCATAATATATCCTACACATCAGTTCATCTTTTTAATTATTTTTCATGTAATACATTAAGTAGAATAGAAAAAATAGACTATAAAGGGTGAATAATCCATCAAATATTTTTTAATTTCTCTTATTTATTTATTTTTGACAAAATTATTATATATATATATATATATATATATATATTTAAAAAAAGTAAGATCTATGATTCGTGTTATGATTTCACAATTTTCGATCTTATGAAAACATGCAAAACTAATAAAAAATAACATCATACAGTTGTGAGTTATTTGAAAGAAGAGAAGAAAGAATCTGGACAAGCATAAGAAGAGTTAGCTATGAAAAACAAAGAGTCCTGACATCAAATAAAGAGTTCACACAACCCACCCTTAAATGGGGTTTTCAAACTATAATTACTTATTCCAAAATCAATGTATTTAATGCTTCACGCCACCCAATTTCAACACACAAAGAGATTATGTTCCCTCTCACCTACCCATCATTTTCTATTTGCCAAACAAACTCACAACTTTTATTTCAAACACTATTTCAATAGTCGACACATCAAACTAAACTAAGTATTTACTAAATGACAAATCCTATTTTTACACGTCTTTTGAAGTTATTTCCATTTTACACCCTAAACTTAATTTAGATGATAAAATATTTGAAAACGTTAGATTTTTTTATTTTTTGCTGGTTTTTCATTTTTTCAACTCATTTTTAGTTTCCAGTGTGTATTGTTCATATTCTTCTTTTCTCCCATTTTTCTTCTTGTGTGATGTTAAAGTTCTCTTGTGTTTGGTGTGCATTCTTCTTCATATGCGTGGTTAAATAATGATGTGGACATCCAAGCTCAACTCCACGAAACAAAAAATAAAGTTTAAGAAAGTCCAAGTCCACAAAACAAAAAATAAAGTCCAAGATCCAATTTAAGACTTAGGTGGACCATGACTAAAGGAATGCGTAGGAAGACCCAAGAAGCTTTGTAGTAGAAGGTGACTTATTTGCTGAAGGCTCAACTATTGAAGAACAACCATACGGAGAAAACTAGGCTAATTACATATCTAATGGGTTTGGAGAAGTAAGAGAAGGGCTAATAAGGATTTTAAATTATTTTTATTTATTTACTTTTAAATGAGGAAAATGCATAACGTAAATCTGTATTTAAACATTTTCAGGAATTGAAAAGGACAGGTGATACAAATTTCTGAGAGTGAATCTTCTGAATTCTTGGTTGAACCAACTCCTACACTTATCAAGGGTTTTCTATTCTCTTGTGGTGTCCCTGCAACTTAACTTCTTCTATGGGAGTGGCGCTGCTTATCCCTATTACCCATTTTACCTAAAACCTTAACTTTCCAATAAATTTAATTTCCTACCCTAGATCAGTTTGTTTTAAATTCCCAACAGACGAATTTATATCATTTGGTTTCAGAGCTCAGTTCTAGAGCAAGGATTGAGATGGCTAGGAGAAAAGGTAAAACTTTTAGTGTCAATATCATTGTAAGTTAGTGGTTGAACCATTGCAAAAGTCAAGGTTGAAAAAAATTAAAAAAATTGTTGTGGCCAATAGTTTATGTCATTACAACATGATGTGAACCCATCTGTTGGGATTCAAGAACAGACCTATATAGGGTAGGAACTTTAATTTATTGAAATGTAGGGATTCAAGTAAAATAGGTGATAGGAAAGCAGCGCCACTTCTATGGAAGAAGATAAGCCGTAGAGACGCCACAAAGGAATGAAAAACCCTTGATAAATCTAACAGTCGGTTTAGCCAATAATCCAGGAGATTCACTCTCACTAGTTTGCAAATATGTCATTTATCCTTATGAATTCCCAAAAATGTTTAAATACAGGCTTTGAGTCTGTCTCATTTGAAAGTAAATAAATAAAAATAAAATAAAATAAATTAAGATCCTTATTAGCCTTTCTCTTAGTTCTCTAAACCCATTAGATATGTATCAGTCTAGTCTCCTCCATATAGTTGTCCTTTAATAGTTGAGCCTTCAGTAGATGGGTCACCTTGTACTGCAAAGCTTCTTAGATCTTCCTAATTCTTCCTATAGTCATGGGCCTACATAAGTCTTTAATTGGATCTTGGACTTCATTTTTCAGACTAATTCTTCCTACACCTCCATTCTGTCGTCCTACACCTCCATAATTTTAAATATTCCTATTTTAGCCACGAGGAAAAGACGAAAATACCCTTAGTGTTTAGGATTTAGTTAAAGGCATATGAGAACATGGAGGTGCTGAGTTCGTGCTCAGTTATGGAGGTACAAGTTTGGGGCAATCAAAGGTAGAGGGAGAGGGATTGTAGAGGTGGAAGAACATTGTGCTGGAGGTTGTAGTTGCTGAGAGGGAGGGATTTGAGAGCTTTTTCATTCGTCATTGACGGTAACTGTGTTTTAACTTTTTTTCATTATTACGGGTTGTACAACCTGTACTTATTTTTCCTACACCTTCATTATTGCGGGTTGTACAATCCCCAAGTCTGGAAATTTTGATTTCAGACTTGCGGGTTGTACAACCTGCAATTAATTTAAAATTTTTTTATTATTGCGGGTTATACCCCCCGCAATTCATTTTTTATTTTCTCTCATCTCTCTATGCTACAATCAGTGTCTTCCTTCCTTTTAATTCAGTATAGAAAAGTACTTGGGGTGTATTCCTCTATCGCATATCTACGTTGTTGGCATTGGTTTTCAAGTTCTGTGGTTTGAGTGGTATGTGAACCGTAAATCAAGGATTCACTTTCTGTGGTTTTCACATTCCGTTATTGTCATGGTGAGGAGGCAGAGAAATCGAGGTTTGGCAATTTGGGTTGAAAGTGCAGCAATGCCGGAGGTGCAGGAATGCCGGACGTGTAGGATGGAGGTGCGACGGAGGGAGGTATGAGAGATGAAGGTGCTAAGTGAAAGGGATGAAAGGTAGGATTGGATTAAAAAAATTAAAAGGATAAAATGGTAAAATCACATTTACTATGGAGATGCAAGAAGAATCAGTCCATTTTTCATTTCGTGGACTTGGGCTTTCTGATAATGGGTCTTGTGAAGTTGAGCTTGGATGTCCACACCATTGTCCCCTTTTTGGAAATCATTTTTCCTCGAATGTTGAGAATCATTCCTTATATCAAAAAGAGATAAATCAGATACATTAAAAGTGACACTTACTCCATACTCACCAGGTAGATCAACTTTATAAGCATTATCATTAATCCTCTCCAACACTTGAAAAGGACCATCTCTTTTTGGTTTGAGTTTGGACTTCCTTTGCTCAGAGAATCTTTCGTTCTTCATATGAACCCAAACTTAATCACCGGGTTCAAAAACAATTTTCTTTCTTCTTTCATTAACTTGCTTAGCATAATTTCCATTTTTCTTTACAATTTGTGCCTTCACACACTCATGGAACTTCTTCACATAATCAGCTTTAGCCTGTGCACCCTTATGCTTAAAAATAAAAATATTAGGCATAGGCAGTAAATCAGGTGGTGTTAAAGGATTGAATCCATTCACAATTTCAAATGGTGAGCAATTAATTGAGCTATGGACAACCCTATTATAAGAAAATTCTACATGAGGCAAACATTCTTCCCATAACTTAAGATTCTGCTTTAAAACAGTCCTAAGCAAAGTGCCTAATGTTCTATTCACTGCCTCAGTTTTCCCATCAGTTTGTGGATGACAAGTAGTAGAGAAAAGTAATTTAGTACCAAGCTTACCCCACAATGTCCTATAAAAGTGACTTAGAAACTTAGTGTCCCTGTCACTTATAATACGTCTAGGTACTCTATGAAGTCTCACAACATTCCCTAAAAAATAAGTCAGCTACATGACAAACATCATTTGTCTTCTTGCAAGGTAAGAAATGTGGCATTTTTGAAAACATGTCAACAATAACAAAAACAGAATCTCTGCCATTTTTTGTTTGTGGCAATCCTAAGACAAAGTCAATAAAAATGTCAATCCAAGTATAGTCAGTTATAGGCAAGGGTGTATATAAACCATGTGGCATTGCCTTTTTACAACTAATGAAATGATCACAAAATTTATGCACGTCATGCTTCATACGGGGCCAATAGAAATGCTCAGACAATGTTTCTAAAGTCTTTTATACCCCAAAATGTCCCATCAATCCACCTTTATGTGCCTTTCTTACGAGTAAATCCCTTGTGGAACACTTAGGCACACATAATCTTTTCTCTTTAAATAAATAACCATTGTGCCTATAGTATCCATTTTGAGACACCTTTTCACAAGCAGTATATATTTAAGAAAATTCAGCATCATACAAGTACATCTCTCTCAAAGTTTCAAGTCCAAAAATTTTAGTTGCAAGAGTAGAAAGTAATGCATGTCTTCTAGGTAATGCATCAGCAACAATGTTCCCTTTTTCTTTTTCATGTTTAATGACATATGGAAATTGTTCAAGGAACTCAACCCACTTGACATGCCTTTTTTCAACTTACCTTGTCATTTCAAATATTTAAGGGATTCATGATCACTATGAATTACAAATTCTTTGGGTAAAAGATAATGTTGCCAAGTTTGCAATGCGCACACTAAAACATATAATTCCTTGTCATAAGTGGAATAGTTTAGGGCAACCCCATTTATTTTCTCAATAAAATAAGCAATTGGGTGTCCTTCCAAAATTAAAATAGCCCCAATGCACACATTAGATGAATCACATTCAATTTTAAAAGATTTAGATTTTTTAAATTTGGTAATGCAAGCATGAGAGAATTAGTTAGCCTATGCTTAAGGACAACAAAGGCTTGCTCATGTTTCTCTTCCCACTTAAATTCCCCGTGCTTTTTAACTATCTCATTAAGAGGTGCAGCTAAGGTACTAAAATCCATAACAAACCTCCTATAGAAACTACCTAAATCATGGAAACTTTTCACTTCACTCACAGTTTTAGGTGTAGGCCACTCTTGAATGGCCTTAATATTTTCCTCATCCACTTGTACCCCTTTAGCAGTCACAACAAATCCCAAAAATATATCACATTTAGTGCAAAAGGTACTTTTTCAATATTAGCAAATAATTTTTCTTTTCTAAGCACATTCATTAGAACACTCAAATGTTCAACATGCAAATCAATATCAATGTTATAAATAAGAATATCATCAAAATATACCACAACAAACTTGCCTAATGCCCAATAATTCCCTTAAGACATGGTTCATTAATCTCATAAAAGTGCTTGGGGCATTAGTTAGCCCAAAGGGCATCACCCGCCACTCATACAAATCATAATCTTAAATACAGTTTTCCACTCATCCCCTTCCCTTATCCTAATTTGATGGTACTCGATTTTCAAATCAATCTTAGAAAACACACAAGCACCATGTAACTCATCAAGAAGATCATCTAACCTGGGAATAGGATGTTTGTATTTGATTATGATATTATTAAGAGCCCTACAATCTGTGCACATCTTTTTTAGGCACCAATATCACGGGAACAACACACAGGCTCATACTCTCTTGCACTCACCATTTGCTCATCAATTCATCAACTTGCCTTTGAATTTCTTGAGTTTTTTGTGGATTGCTCCTGTAAGCTGGTCGGTTGGGTAAAAAAGGTCCAGGAATGAGATCAATGTGGTGCTCAATTCCTCTTAAAGGTGGTAGTCCATTTGGAATTTCTTTTGAGAACACATTCTTATATTCCTGCAAAAGAAACTCAACACTAGCAGGAACAACAGGTATATTAGGGCTGTTAGCAATCAAAATATTATTTTTGTAATACAACAAGTAAAGTGACTTATTGGCCATCAACACCTTCTTCACCTCACTCTCTCTCACCGAACAGTTTATTGTGCTCTTAAATGTTTCACTCTTTTTCTTTCCACTCTTGTTATGTATTTCACTCTTTTCTCATTTCTCTTGAATTCTTCTTTCTCTCAATTTTATTTGGTCCTCAAAAACCTCTATATGAGATAATGGTTTAAGAATAATTTTCTTATCATTGTGTATTAGAGAAATCTTATTTGTGAACCCATCATGTATTGCCTTTGTATCATATTGCCATGGTCTCCCTAATAGGATATGACTTGCCTCCATTGGAACCACATCACATAGCACATTATTAGTATATTGTTCCATGGAAAGGCGCACCTCCACTAAGCCGTTGAAGTTTGTATATGGTCTACGATGTGGCTTAGTCTCTAAATTTAATTTGGACACCAATCTAGAGCTAGCCACATTGGTACAACTTCCACAATCAACAATCAAATAGCACAATTTCCCATTTGTATAACATCCGATATGAAAAATTTTATCTCTTTGAGATTGGGCTAAAGCATGTAGTTGACTTCCCAACAACCTCCTAATCATCAATAAATCACCTTCCATTGCTTCCACCTCTATTTCTTCCTCCTCATCTTCTTCACTACCTGAAGACTCACTGGTATATTCTCTATTATCCTTAAGGATGATGATTCTTAGTATGACATTCAGAAGCAATATACCCCCTTTCGAATTTTCATATTATGCACTTATTTGGTTGAACAAGTATTAAAAGAGAGGCGGAGAAATGAAGAACCAATGGTAGACACTTGGGTGAGATGAGAAGTCATAAGGAAAAGATATTCTAGCTAGTTACAATAGAGACTTGTAACTTAAACTCCAAAAATTAACTCAAGGCAAAAGGAGTGTTGAAGAGTATTTCAAGGATATAGAGGTTACCATGATTAGAGCTAAAATTGAGGAAGACATTGAGGTGACTATAACTCGATTTTGAGTGGTTTAAATAGTGATATAAGAGATATTGTAAAACTTCAAGAATATGTTGAGATGGAGGATTTGTTGTACAAGACAACCCAGGTTGAACAACAACTTAAGAGGAAAAGTATCATAAGAAGGAACTCTTCCAAATTTAATCCAAGTTGGAAGGACAAGTCAGGAAAGAGGGATCCTCATCCTCCAAACTTACCGAGGTGGTTCCACATGGAAAAGCTCCTAAGAGTTCCAATGAGAAAACCACTAAAACCAAGGATGTAAAGTGTTTTAGGTGCTTGGGAAGGGGGCATATTGCTTTTGAATGTCCTACTAAGAGAACTGTCATCCTTAAGGATAATGGAGAATACACTAGTGAGTCTTCAGCTAGTGAAGAAGATGAAGAGGAAGCAATAGAGATAGAAGTAATGGAAGGTTTATTAATGATTAGGAGGTTGTTGGAAGTCAACTACAAGCTTCAGACCAATCCAAAAGAGATAAGACTTTTCATACTAGATGTTATGTTAATGGAAAAGTTTGCTCTTTGATTATTGATAGTGGAAGTTGTACCAATATGGCGAGCTCTAGATTGATGTCCAAATTAAATTTCGAGACAAAGCCACATCCTAGGACATACAAACTTCAATGGCTTAGTGAAGATGGAGAGTTTATCGTAAATAAGCAAGTGGAGGTGTGCCTTTCCATGGAACAATATACTGAAAAAGTGCTATGTGATGTAGTTCTAACGGAGGCAAATCATATCCTATTAGGAAGACCGTGACAGTATGATACAAGGGCAATCCATGATGGGTTCACAAATAAGATTTCTTTCATACAAAATGATAAGAAAATTATTCATAAACCATTATCTTCTAGAGAGGTTTGTGAGGACCAAATAAAATTGAGAGAAATAAGAATTCAATAGGAAAGAGAAAAGAGTGAAACACATCATCAGGGAAGCAAGAATGAAACACTTGAGAGCAAAACAAGTTGTTTGGTGAGAGAGAGTGAGGTGAAGATGGTGTTGCTGGCCAATAAGCCAGTTGACTTGTTATATTGCAAAAATAATATTTTGATGCTAACAACTCTAAGGAACCTATTGTTCTTGTTAGTGTTGAGTTTCTTTTGCATGAATATAAGATGCGTTCTCAAAAGAAATCCCAATTGGACTACCACTGTTAAGGGAAATTGAGCATCACATTGATCTCATTCCTAGAGTTTCTTTACCCAATCGACCAGGTTACAGGAGCAATCCCTAAGAGACTCAATAAATACAGGGATCTTAATAATATCACAATTAAATATAGACATTCTATTCCCAAGTTAGATGATCACCTTGATAAGTTACATGGTGCTTGTGTGCTTTGTAATATTGATTTGAAAAGCGGGTCCCATCAAATTAGGATAAGGGATGATGATGAGTGGAAAATTACATTTAAGACTAAGTATGGTTTGTATGAGTGGCGAGTGATGCACTTTGGGCTAACTAATGCTCAAAGCACTTTTATGAGATTAGTGAACCATGTTTTAAGGAAATCTTTGGGCAAGTTTGTTGTGGTATCTTTTGATGACATTTTGATTTATAGCGCTAATATTGATTTGCATGATGAACATTTAAGTGTTGTAATGAATATGCTTAGAAAAGAACAATTATTTGCTAATATTGAAAATTGTACCTTTTGCACTGACCATGCTATATTTTGGGATTTTTGTGAGTGCTAAAGTGGTACAAGTCGATGGGGAATAGGTTAAGGCCATTCAAGAGTGGCCTACACCTAAATCTACTAGTGAAGTGAGAAGTTTCCATGGTTTAGCTAGTTTCTATAAGAGATTTGTTAGGGATTTTAGTACCTTGGTTGCACCTTTTAATGAGATAGTTAAAAAAAATGTCAAATTTAAGTGGGAAGAGAAACAATAGCAAGCCTTTGTTGCCCTTGAGCATAGGCTAACTAATGCTACAATTCTTACATTACCAAATTTTATAAAATCTTTTGAAATTGAATGTGTTGCACTTAATGTGGCATTGGGGTTGTTTTAATTCAAGAGGGACACCCAATTGCTTATTTTAGTGATAAATTGAAAGGGGCTGCCCTAAACTATCCCACATATGACAAGGAATTGTATGCTTTAGTGCGTACATTGCAAACTTGACAACATTATCTTTCGCCCAAAGAATTTGTAATTCATAATAACCGTGAATCCCTTAAATATTTGAAATGACAAAGTAAGTTGAACAAAAGGCATGTCAAGTGGGTTGAGTTGCTTGAATAATTTTCATATTTCATTAAATGTGAAAAGAGAAAGGGGAACATTGTTGCCGATGCATTATCTAGAAGACATGCATTACTTTCTACTCTTGAAACTAAAATTTTTGGACTTGAAACTTTGAGGGACATGTACTTGCATGATGCTGAATTTGTGTAATGTATATTGCTTGTGAAAAGGTGTTTCAAAATGAATACTATAGGCACAATGGTTACTTGTTTAAAAAGAAAATATTATGTGTGCCTAAGTGTTCCATAAGGAATTTACTGGTAAGATAGGCACATGAAGGTGGTTTGATGGGACATTTTAGGGTACAAAAGACTTTAAAAACATTGCATGAGCATTTCTATTGGCCTCATATGAAACATGACGGGCATAAATTTTGTGAGCATTGCATTGTTTGTAAAAGGCAAAATCCAAAGTGATGTCACATGGTTTATATATGCCCTTTCCTATACCTAACTTCCTTGGATTAACATTTCTATGGACTTTGTCTTAGGACTTACACAAACAAAAAAATGGCAAAGATTATGTTTTTGTTTTTGTTGTTTTTGGTAAAAGACAAACGATGCTTGTCGTGTAGCTGACTTATTTTTTAGGGAACTTGTGAGACTTCAAGGAGTGTCTAGGAATATTATAAGTGACAGGGGTACTAAGTTTCTAAGTAACTTTTGGAGGACATTGCGGAGTAAGCTTGATACTAAATTACTTTTCTCTACTAGTTGTCATCAACAAATTGATGGGTAAACTGGGATAGTGAATAGACCGTTAGGCACTTTGCTTAGGACTGTTTTAAAGAAGAATCTTAAGTCTTGGGAATAATGTTTGTCTCATATAGAATTTGCTTATAATAGGGTTTTCCATAGCACAACTAATTGTTCTCCAATTGAAATTGTGTATGGACTTAATCCTTTAACAACACTTGATTTATTGTTTATGCCTAATATTTCTGTTTTTAAGCATAAGAATCCACAGGCTAAAGCTAATTATGTAAAGAAGTTGCATGAGTGCGTAAAGGCACAAGTTGAAAAGAAAACTGAGAGATATGCCAAAGAAGCTAATAAAGGAAGAAGGAAATTTATTTTTGAACCCGGTGAGTGCGTTTAGGTTCATATGAGGAAAGAGAGATTTCCTGAACTAAGAAAGTCGAAACTCCAACCAAGAGGAGGTTGTCCTTTTCAATTGTTGGAGAGGATTAATGATAATACTTCTAAAGTTTTAGAATACAACATTGTTTTTACTAGTCCAAATAGTCCATATACATGTCATTCACACATTATTTTAGTTAAAATTTTGTTTCCTGTTGCATCTTAGTAGCTCAAAACTTAGGAAATGTTTCTTTGTGAAACAATGGTGTTTAGACTACAAACCAATCCACCTATTAATCATTTTCTAGATTAAGATTGTAAGCTTACAAGTAAAGAATATGTAATTAACAGTCTTTACATCATTTCAGCAAACCACACATAAACTATCTTGATGCTATATTCTTTTTCTCATCAAATTGTCTATTGTTGTTGTCCTATTAAGTAATACTTTGAAAACACACAATTGGGTAGTAGGTAAGGATCTTACTTTTCAAAATGCCTCAAACAAAGCCTCATCATCTCCTCTAACCTCATTCTTGACCCTCTTATATGGTAATTTGACACTATATTTAGCATTATCTTCTCTTATCTATACCAATTCATCCTCTATATCCCTTCTCAACATAATATCTTGAATCTGATGTATGACTAACATTAGTTTTTCCTATTTAAACTAATTTCTTTCCCAGGATACAAATATATATATATATATATATATATACAAGCGAACGCTCTTATTCAATATAATCTTCACCTTCATGAAAATTTTATGTAAGTAAACAATCAAATGCTAACTTATGATATGAAGAGTCAGATGACAATTTGTGATGTTTTGCCTAGAAGACATGGTAAAACTCATGACAAGTTTAATAGGATTGTTAAAGTGATAGAAAAGGCTATAATTTTTTTCTTTCTTAAACATTTTTTTAACCCTAAATTGAAAAGGCACTACCCCACTCTACCATGATTTGCTCTCATTGGAAAAAACACACTTTTCATTTTTGTTGTGTGACAATAGGTATCATCCACGCTCATTTGATTCTTGGACTTAAAACAAGTAAATATTTTACTTGTTCTCTTTCACCCTATGTTTTGATATTTTTACTATTCCCAACCCCAATGATAAAAGGAGAATTCATGTGAAGCTTGTAGAGAAGAAGGAGATTTGCTGAGCTGTCGAACATGCAACCACTTTTTCCATGTAAGTTGCATACTCTCACCTTATAAAATCAACTTTTTTGGAGACCATTGGAAGTGTCCTGAGTATGATTCAACAAAGTTGGAGTCAAAGCAATATCTTGTTAAGTAAAAGGGAATCTCATATTTGCACTGCTCATGGTAGATTCATTGATTATTGTTATTTCATCACTTTCTATTCCTTTCTTTGAATCTTGCAATCTTGCACTCTCTCATTTTATCACTACATTTGTTAGTTTTGAATATCTTTTTCGTTAATTTCTCTTTCAAAACTAAATAAAGTTGACAAAGTAGGAGGTGCTGAAAGGCAAGATAGATTTGTTTAATGTTGAAGACTCTTCAAGATTTTGTTTTCTTCTTTCTACTAAAGCCAGAGGATTGGGGATAAACCTTACTACAGCTGAGACAGTTATCATCTATGACACTTAACAAGAACTCCAACTTTGTTGAATCACACTCAGGAAATCTCCAATGGTCTCCAAAGAGGTTGCTTTTATAGGGCGAGATTATGCAACTTGCATGGCAAAAGTAACTGCATGTTTGATAGCTTGACAGATTTCCTTTTTCTCCACAAGCTTTACATGAATTCTCTTTCTATCATTGGGAACGGTAGAAATATCAAAATAAGTGGTTAAAGATAAAAGGTGAAATATTTACTTGTTTTAAGTTCAAAACTCAAATGAGCATAGATGATATAACTATTGTCATATAGCAAAAATATTTTTGAAAAACGTGTTTTGTCCAATGGGGAAAATTATGGCAAACTGTGGTACTGCCTTTACAATTTAGGATTAGAAAATGTTTTAAGAAATAAAAAACTATAGCTTTATGTATCACTTTAACAATCCTATTAAACTTGTCACGAGTTCTATCACGTGTTTTAGGCAAAACATCACAAGTTGTCATCTAGGTCCTCTTCGTATCATAAGTTAGCATTTGATTGTTTAGTTACATAAAATTTTCGTGAAGGTTAAGATTATATTATATAAAATAAGCGTAATCATGAGATTTAGTTGAGTGTACATGAAAAAAAAAAGAGCCC
>Ga0209489_102469_pt1 | contig 37660 bp, 19 predicted proteins | sample SiratrowhiteBW_FD_187527 | JGI IMG/M metagenome (GOLD analysis project Ga0209489, IMG submission 187527) | Root nodule microbial communities of legume samples collected from California, USA - Siratro white BW (SPAdes) (version 2) | ecosystem: Host-associated > Plants > Roots > Nodule | place... | reverse complement strand
TTTTTTTTTTTTTTTCTATAAAAAATTTTTTTTTTTTTAATGTTTTTTTTTTTTTTAGAAAAATGCAATTGTGGTTTAAATTAGTCAAGGTTTAAGATTTTATTTTATTCATAAAAAATATTAATTAGTATATAATTTTTATTATATTTTTTATTTTTAATTTTGTTTTTTCTATATAAAACTACTTGTGTAATGATTATTTTTATTTTGAAAAAAATCAGTTATTATTGGAATTAGAATATAATTATTTTTATATAGTTTGTTCTTTATTTTATTATATACAAAATTACTTGTTTAAAGATTTATGTTCAATTGTTGTTTGAATTTGACGGGGGAGGCAATAAGTGAAATAAAATGTTTATAAAGTTGTTAGAAAATAAAGGGGAAAAAATTCAAAGAAATGGATGATTAACTATTATTTTGAAGACGTGGATATCCAAGACAAAAATAGGAAAAAAAACATTAAATTTATTTAAGAAAAAACAGAAAGTTATAAAATAAATAAAATATTTTAAATTACATAATAAATAAAATATTTTAAATTTCATAATGACAATAGAAGCACCACATTTATTGGAATGCTAAAATCTATAGTTGAATACGAAAATAGTTTAAGATCTATAGTGAAATTAGATTCTTTTATTTTAAAAAGATGGTTGACGATATTCAAGTTACTCTGGAAAAATATGAAATGCGATTATATTTTGATGTATGACTGTTGAAGAGAGAAAAAAAAAAGAAAAAAAAAAGGTCACTCACGAAATTTGTTGCCGTGAATAGTTAAGTGGAATTGATTTCTTAAAATTTGTTTTAGTATAAGGAAGAATGCTAAGCAAATATTTAGAATATAAATTATAGAAGGATGTGAGAACTTGGACTGGTGAAACGCAAACATTTTCCCTCCATAAATCTAACCGCAAATTGAAATTATTTGTTATCAATTTGAAGAACAGTAAGGATTTTGAGTATTACCTAAGCGTGGCAACTAATTGGATCACACATTTATTTATCAATTACAGAAGATAACTTGAAAGCCATTGGGCAATGTCATTGTTGTTTTCTGTGTCAACTAAAATAAATTAACGACGAAAATAGGGTAGCATTTAATTGAAACTGCATCTAGTCCGTGTTTACATCTATGAGGGAAAAGGTTTGAGCTGAGGCATGATAAGGGAAGTGGGTAAAAAATATACTAAAACTTGAATATAGCAGCACCACTTGATGGCTTGGAAGCAAATACATAAAGGCCCAGATCGGTCTTCTTAATAACGCCCTTCTCTATCCTAGACTGGTAGAAACATTCCTGCAATGGATATAAAATTCAGCATTCATTGCCTGTAAATCCCAGCTCTCGATGATTAATTAGGGTTGTTAAGTGTAATATTAGAACAAACCTTTAAATTAAGGATAAATTGCGGAACTATGTTCTCCTTCACCAAAGCAACTGCACAACCACCCCATCCAGCTCCAGTAAGCCTAGCCCCAAGAGCACCATTGTTACGGCAAATATTTACAAGTTCTTCCAACTCTGGACAGCTGATTCCATGGATAAAAGAAAATATCAATTTTAATGAAGTATTCGTTCTGCTATTTTTAAGGTTGGAAGATCTCGCATGAAAAATCATGCCCTGTAAAATAATCCTTCCCGACAAACCAAACAATTGACAATGCATACATTATTCTACTAAGACCCAATACTCTAATTGAGTACCTGCACTCATACAAAACGCTGCAGCTATGATGACTCTCGTTCATAAGGTCACCAAGCCTCTTCAGCTTATCCTCGTCGCTGAAAAAATGGAGTATTTACATAAAAGTAATCTATAGCTCACTTACAAAAGAATAACAATATATGCAAAGTTGCAAACTGATGGGATTAGTCCTCGAGGCATTTTTATATGAAAGTAAAGAGAAACTAGTTATAAGAAATTTAGAGCGGTCCTCATCCAACTCACATTCAAGACCAAAACACTCACCTTAGATTAGAGGATACGGCATCCTTGAAAGCATGTACCCTCCTGGCTTCTGAATACACATGAGCAGCTCTCTGGAAACAATATGTGTCAAATAAACAACAGCATATAAAAGGAATAAATGATTGGCTGTTAATGATTTCGATTCGATGGAAATTCTTATTGGCTGGTGAAATAAAAAGCACAAGAAATTATTTGATATTTCCTAATTGCTGTATGTAATACAAAAAAACCTTCTAAACAAGTTCGAGTAAATTAGATAATGAAGCTTAAAAAACCTGATGTAACTTGTATTGCTTTGCAACTTTTAAGACTTCTAAATAAGCTGCATTGTTGCTCAAAAATGAGGTTAGCTTTTCCCCAGTAACTTCTTCAATTTCTTCAGCGGTATATGGTTCTTCTTTCAAATATTCCTGGACCGAATGAAAAGTTTTTATAACAGTTAACAGGCTTGAGATTTTTATGAACGCAGAAAAAAAATAAAATTCAAAGAAATCCGCTCAGTGAAATAAAATGTTTCTCAAATAAAAAATAGTGTCACCCAAGGCCGATTCTAAGGATGACATCATACCAGGTTCAATTACCTTTACAGCAAGTACAGGATCAGATGAGTTATGACTACCAGCAAATGATACACATAAACCTTCAACATCAGACAATGTGCTCACTTTTGATATTGCCTCTTTTGGATCCATTCCTAGCTTTATAGCTAGGACAATCTGAAAATTTTCACAACAGTAATTTTTAGTTAATAAATATAAGCAACAGGTTTTTGAGTGCGCATACACATGTAATGAACAAGTCCAACATGAAGCAACTAGCCTTTGATGCATGCACAAACACATTAATGATTAAGTCCAACATGAATTTTCCAGAAACATCTAAAATGAACAGGTTTTTTCCTAGTTAAATTCAAAAATAAAAATGGGCAAAATAACGTTCAGACTTCAGGATATGAAAGAAAGTAAACAAGTCAAATCTAATTGACCAATCAAAGCCACTATGAGTGTACTGGTGGTGACAAACAAGAGGTTTTGGTAGTTTACAAGAAGTCATAAAGGACTCTACCAAACTACTTACGCATTTGCATCCAATAAACGTACCCTTACAGGTTATGTAAAATAGTGCGGTAAAGATGTTTTGCTCCAGAAACAGTAATTAGGGAGAGGGTACAAGATTGGAATTTACTCACAGAAGCCAAACGGCATTCAACAACCCTATTGTTATAATTTGTCGCAGCAGTAACAGCCTTCTGAGACTCTGCCAGAGAATGAGCTATCACAAAAGTCCCACCAGCAGGAAGTTGCACATCTGTTGCACGAATTGGGTTGAAATCAATCAGCTCTGCAAACCCTGTCTTGGCCATGACAGAGATTGCCTGTCAAGTAAAACCAAAGAAAAATATTTTAGTCAAGGTAAAACGTCAGAATGTTGAAAGAGAAACACAAATTGAATAATAATACCCCATATGCAGTTGGAAGCAACTTAATGCATCTTCGGTCAATTATGCAACATACTTCTACAGTGAAATAACTATCGTTTTCAAATTGTGGCCACAAGCATGGTGTACGGATCATCCCTAAATTATGGAATTTAATTAACTATCTGCATCAGTTCTTAACCTAAAACAACTTATTTTAAACATCTAGCATTTTATACACCGTAGTTCTTGAGTTTCAAAATTCATACTTTATAAAATTGTAAAGTGAAATCAAATAGCAGATAATAGAAAATATTTTATATAGTTTAGTTTTGATTAATGGAGTAAACAACACAGCAACACCATATGCACATGTGTCAATTACAAACATTGGTCAATGAGTGTGTCAATCAGCAAGAAGCTGTGACATAGTAGTTACGAACTTATGAGTGTCACCCCATAGGAGATATGGAGGAAAAGAAGATACATAGATAGGTAATTGGGACATGTTCACATTACAATTACAACGGAAAATATCTGTAATGAAAAATGCGAAGAACCTGGTCCATCCCACCGGATTGTGTCCCAATATGTTGTTCACAATCACATGTAACTTGTGCAAGTTCTTTCTGTCAACAATATATGATTATTTGTCAGAAACAGAATATAAAAACATTAAATAAACAACAGAATAAAATATTTTAAAATAAAGACAGGCATTCAACAAAAGCAGTTGTAAATTATCCATCTTAAAGGCATAACCAAGAATTATCTTAGATGACTACAAAAAATACATAAATTTTAGCAAGATTGGGTTACAAAAAGAACAAGATTAACTAAAAAAAAATAAACCATGGAAGCATAGAGATTTACAAAACGTCAATTTCAATGGCAACAAATAATTTGAAATAGGAATTTGATCAGACCATTTAAGGGTGAATACGTGAAATTATTTCAGTTCCAAAAATTCAACTATCTTTTCCTTCGATACTTAAGATGACACAAAATTCCAGTAACATCTTGTCATAATTCTGAATGATTAATAGTTAATATAAAAATTTTAAAATCGGACAAGCTATTATATATGCAAACAATTTATCCATTCAAAGTTCATTAAGAGCTGAACACAATTTCCTCCTTAAAAGCACAAACTATTCCACATACACATGAGCATTTCAGCCCAAAAGTCATACCTTCGAGAAGTTCACATCAAAAGCAGCCATAATAGCAATTGTGGATGAACAGACAAACGCTGCAGAGCTTGATAGCCCAGAACCTGTGAAAAAAAAAAATAAGTGTTGCCCTTTATCCTTTTAATTTAAGACCGTCAACAGAAAAATTTGTTATCTCCAATACAGATCCAGAGATGCCGAGCAACATTCACTTTGAGGTAAATTTGAATGTCTACAGTAGCACCATTAAAATTCAAAATTAATGAACACACCTGTTGGCACTGTTCCATCAACAAGAACATCTAGTCCAACAGGTTCACCAACATCCACTCCTTTCAGTTTTGCATAGTCATAGAAACCTTTGTACCTACAGAAATTGCAATATCAATTAATACTGAATTAAACAACAATGCTACACTCTTTCATGTTCGCCCAAAAAAAAGAAAACCACTACATCTATCCATAATCCATATCTAGCAGATGATTTCAAATTGCACACTACCAAAGGTAAAATATGTCATTAAAACAAACTTGCAAGTACTACTTTTCATAATTTAAATAAGTTTGAATAGTAATCAGTATGCACGTTAGTGCAAGACTAAAACTTGAATGACGAACAAACTGCATCATCTTGGTAGTGTTAACTGTTCAGAAAGGTTCATTAAAGAGAACACGCACAAAGCACATACATCTAACTAAGCTTACAACTATCATTCCTTAAAAAACCGAAAGAATGGCAAGAGAAAAAAAATGTATAAGAAATAAACTCACCCACAAATAAAATAATGACCCCATTTATGATTCTTCAAGTCGATTTCCTGCACGAAAAGCACAAACAAAGAACACCAAATCAAATTATCTAAAAAACAGGACGACCTTATTGTGAAGATAAATCATAAAGAATATTAAACGCGTTTTAGAACACAAATTCGACAATCCACCTGGAGAGGATCAGCAGGATAAGTACAAACGGAATATTTTTCAGCGTTCACGTTAGCAATCCTAAGAACCTTTTCCGCCTCGTTTTTCCGAATCGCCACGATCGTGTCTTGCCGAATAGCCATAGGCAACACCGAATAACCCTCATAATCAATGTGCTCCCCAATCAAGTTCACTCTCCCTGCACCGCAAATCACAATTATCATAAAACACCGAAAAACTCTACTCTCTACCATACAAGCTCACAATTCAACCATGTCACCGACATTAGAAAGCTCAATTTAGAAGAATAAGAAAGTAAAAATTTAGAAACTGAGAGATAGAGAGGAAAAGGAACCAGGTGAACGAGCGAAGACTTGAGGTTTATGACCGAAGACTTCGACGAATTTGGACTTCAAATGATCGAAACGAAGCTGAGCTTCTTCGAGCGCTGAACCGCCGCCATAAACAAACTCTAGGTTATCGTAAATTGGGATCGGAAGCTCCTCGTGCTTCGCCATTCCTCTTTCGTTTTTCAACTGCGCAATTGCAAAACAAACAAACTCTCTCTCTTTATATATAGCTTCTCTCTATCTCTCTCAAGCTCGTTCGGTTTCAGAACTCTAACTGAAACACATTTTTTTACGAGTATTATAATTTCGTAATTATCATCATTTACTATCTCAATAATTATTATTAATAATAATTATAATAATAACTATAATCATAATAACAACAACATAGTACTAAAGAAAAAGACCAAAGGAGGTTGTGTCAACTTTATCGGGAGTGTCAATGACGTGATTGTACTTGCACTACGAAAACGTTATTTGGATTATGAAAGTGACGATTATCACAAATTAAATAATTAAATAATATTTTTCATTTATTTCTCCTTGTTATTTATATTTAACCAATTTTGTCTATTTTTTCCTCAAGAAAAAAATTAATGAGATTTCGATAAAGCAAGTAATCCAACGGGATTTGTTTTTTTGAAAAAGAAAAAAGTAACAAACATTTTAAAAATGAAACTCCAACGTTAAGATGCACTTATGACGTGTCACGAGTTTCATTCTTCACTGTTCCAAATTTAATTGTGGCTTTCAGATGGTGTTAAGAAATTTGGCCACGTGTTGACATCGTCACTGAGCCTTATCGTGAATGAAAACAACAAATACATTGCTAATTAACTATTCTCAGAAATCATTAATAAATTACTATCTTCCAATGCTTATGTGGGGCTGTGATGAGTTTCAAGATGTTATCAATTATTGTTAGAATATTTTATGTAGAGTCTTCTGAGCTGTTTTTAGATTCCTGCATCATTATTGCAGTGCAAAGGTGCATGATTAGTATACAGTGTTTTCTTCTTTTGGCTGAACCACCTCTTTTTCTCTTTGAAATGTCACTCTCTATTACTAATCATTATTAAAGTAATTAAAAAACATGTCAATTATTTCTAAAATATTAAATATATCATTTAGTACCTAAATTGATGTATAAATTTTAAGACTGGTTTAAATACCATCAAACATATTAATTAGTTTAAATATATCGTAGTTGGATATTGAATTTTTGTAGAGAGACTCTTATGGTTTGCAACAACTTTTTTTATTTACCGAATATGTCTTTCGTAATAGATACATTTAATCGTGTATAAAAAATTCATTTGAATAAGTTTTAATATTTAAAAATTACTCAATATTTAGTTTCTAATTTTTTAAGTCGTGTATAATATTCTTACTTTAAAAATTACTTGATAGGGAAAATAATACTTCGGATGAGTTTAATATCCTCTTCATTTTGTTTGGTGTGTTATAGCATGACAAATTTGTCTACTTCTTTACTTCTTATTTCTTTCCATTCAAATAAAATTATTTTTCAGTAACCTAACATTGAGTTTGAGTCATTCACACACTTATACAATTGTATATTCAATCACATATTCAATAAAATTGCCTAGATTTTTTTAAAAAAATTAAAGGGTATTTGTTTGTTTAAAACTGATTCAAAAAGTACAAATTTTAAAAATTAGATAATATTAAATAAGATTCGAAAAATAACAAAACAACTAATTAATCTTATAAAATAAATCTCTTACTACGAGTAAGGGACACTTAAATTCACTAGACTACTTGAAACGAGAGCAAATTGGTTGACAAGGTAAAAATTTTTACCTCCACGATCATTCAAAATTTCCTATTTTTGCATAATAAAATTATACAAAATCATGATAAATCAAAGACCTCAAAGACAAGCAGTTGAACTTAAAGATGATGTTATGTTCAAACTCTGCAACAAATCTGAATACCATGAAATAATTGTAACGAGATAATGTGGCAAGTTTAAGTTTTTTTTTTTTTTTATTTTAGTTCATGTAAATAATTTGAAAAACCACAAAGCAATATTATTTTCTCGATTTTTTACATTTTTTCTCAAAGAATTTTAATAATGTTGTCTAATTTAATAAAATTTTGTGTTAGTAATCTTTTCAAGATTGTTAAGAATGACTATGATTAATCTCGTCTACTGACTTGGTTAGGACTTGGTTAGATTGATAAAAACTCGCCCATCAGTACACCTATATATATTGAGTCCAAATGGATAAAACTCGTTTCTAGTATTTCCGAATTAATAATTTCCAAATTAATAAAACTTATGTATCTAGATTAATAAAACTTTTCATGTTATTACAACTTGCTCACTATTAAGTCCATATTATTAAAATTCATCCACTAATACATCTATATTGATGAAAATTGTCCATCCACCAGCATGACCGAATTGATATATGTCAAAACTAATAAAACTATTATGATAAACATTACAAAACTTAATTAAAATTGTTGAAGATAGTTAGGAACAACCACTTAGATTTTTTTGTTAGATAAACCTCTTTTTTGTGTGTATCTCATAACTTAATAAATTTCTCATCACACATTCGGAATGAATCAATCATGGTAGGATGTTAGTAAATATGATCTGTTATAAAAAGAATTATAACTTATCTAAAATGTTAGTTATAGAGTCTACTAAACATTTAAAAAAATACGAAATTTAAAAAGAATATATATATGTTAATTATGATTGATTTAAAATCACTACAATTTTCAAAATTAAATAATATTAGTTATGTTTGATTTAAATTCACTACTTTGAACCTGTCCAATTCTATTTTCCTTTTATTTCCACATCCCTTGGTTCCTTTGATTTACTTTAACGTCTTTTCTCTCTAATTCAGTTCGCATAAGGAGACTGCACATCTCGAACGTATCGTTTGCCTTGAAAGAGAAAATCTGCTAGATACATTTCGACAAACTCGAAAGATTCAGCTAAAGATACTCTATGCTTGGTCAAAATAAAAAATATTATGGAAAACCCACGGAAAGAATGGAGAACACAATAGCACAAGCACATATACAATCATCTGGCCCAATTTTTCACTGTATGGAGTTATAACAAAAAATACCAGTTAAATTGTGAAAAAGAAAATATTACTCAGGTTTGTTGGGTGTGGAAATGCCTATAAGAGCCCTCACTACAGATTTCTGGCGTAGCAAATGTTCCAGTCATTTATAAATACAAAAAACAAGTTGCATCAAAATCAAAACACAACTATCTCAGCAAGCATTGCAAAAACATTAGCGAAATAAACCTAGAGCAAATGGAGCTATTGAAATAAACTGGTTGAATAATTGGTAATCAACTTTTAAGGTTGTATACATGTACACCAAATGAAGGTGAAAAACGTGCTATACAAACTCTTATACAGTCCAACTGGTGATTAATCCCATCAGAAGGCGAACCTATCAACCTCCTCATTTTCATCTTCATCCTCATCTATGGCATCATCATCTTCAGTATATACCCCCACATCATCATCATCCATCTCCTCACCCTCCTCAACCTCATCCATCATGCTTTCACTTTTATTTTTCTCTTTGTCCTTCAAACCAGTGTTCAAAACTACGGTTTGCCCCCCAGATTTTTCCATGTCCCTCCTCAGTTTATCCATGTCGCCCCTCCTGCGGTCTTCCTCCAAACGTTGCTTCTCTTCACGCCTTTTATCAAGATCAGCCCTGAACAGTGTACAAAACAATGAAGTTGTTTGGTTAGCTATTTCGAACACCCTGCTGTATAAGCTAAATCAATAGTAATGTAATAGTGAAAAAAAGGCAATACTTGTAGGTTTCCATGTATTCCTCTGCACTGGCTTCGACAGCCTTAAAGAAGGCTTCCATTCCAGCACCAGAAACTGCAGAAACTCCAACTGATTTCAAATTGTTGTAGAATTCATCCAGCACAAGAGAAAGGCTCTGAGTCAAAGTTGATGTGTATGACTGATCTGAACTTGCTGCTGCTTGGAATGCCTCAAAATCCTCCATCCACTAGATAATGAATTTCACACAAAAAATGAATCAAACTAAATTTGGCACAATCTAAAATACAAGACAGATCATGTATGTTGACAGGCCAGGAAAAGACTAGATAAAGCAGAAGCAACAAGGAATAGAAAATAGAAAAAAAAAAAATCACAAATAGAGTAGTTTTGAGGCCAACTATATATTTTGTGAGCAGAAATAAAAGTAAGTCAGCTTAAATAGGCAAAGAAAGGATTCCATAACCCCATAATAATGACAATATGTTCAATCTCTCTATACAGTAAATTCTCCCAACATAAGAGGTGAAATTAAAATTATCTCCATCAATATTGTTTTTCCATTTCACTGCAATTTCTCAAAATTTAAATTACTTATTGACCTTAACTTCAATTTCATTAATTGAAAGCGGTGTCAAGTTCTACCAAGCATAGTGATTGGTGTTAATACAGGCAATGTTTGTTAAAGTCATAGGCATTCAATAGAAGGGAGATACAAATAAATATGCCAAATTGATAAATCCTCCAAAGAAAATAATCATATCCAACTCCTACTTCATCGGGTGATTGATTCCATCATCTTGAAGTTATCATTTCTGGTTTGAAAAATCTACTACTGTGAAGCCAAATCAAGTCATAGATAAAGTCCATATGTCATTATGTCTCACTAGGGTAGTTTAAAGTTTAAAGACATAACCCAGTTCTTAAAAGCCAACATAAAATGTTTTGAAAAAAGTGATTTTGGTATAAACAATTTGGTGATTGTTATTTAGAGATTAAAATAAACAGAGATTCATTATGTTGTTGACAATAAAAATAAAAAGAAGTCATGATTTATACTAGAGCTGATAAATGCATAAAAAACCAACACATTAGTTAGAAGTAATATATTAATCTACTCTGCAAACAGATTGTACTAGTTAACCACAACTTTGTTAGTGAGTCGGTACATCAAAATAGTCTGTTAACTAAAAAAAGTGAAGTGACTAATTTAACCAGCTCATCATTTGCAACTCAGCTACGCACAAGAAAAATCATAAAAAACAAACAATACCTCCAATGCAAACTCATGTGCTGCTACATCAACTTTGTTGAATGTCAAGATGAGAGGTAACCTTGTCTTATAGAGTATACTACAAGCATACAACATATTGCTCATAAAAGTTGTAGGATCTTCTGAACGAGGTGTATCAACTACATAGGCCACTACAGTGGGAAATGTGGATGCAAAAGCTTCTGTGATGATAGCACCAGAAGCAGACCAGGTAAATATTTCAATCTGACCAGGGGTGTCTACAAGAACATAGTCAAGTTGTTCTGCCCGTCTCTCAATTACAGAAATTACCTGAAGAGATTGAAAAAATAAGATTGAAATAGTGGCAAGTATCAGGTACACAACTTTTGAAATAAGATTGCCTGTTGAAATCACAGCCCAATTGTGCTTAACACTTAGTTTAAAAGGGAGTAACAAGTAAGTAAGTCACAACTCAGTAGTTTCAGAGATTAACAATAAAACTTTACCTCGTCAAACTTGGTGGCAAACAAGTTCAGGGAAGTCAAAATTCCACCGTTAGGGCCAAGGTTAAACTGCTTCATGACTTCTTTGTATTTAACAGTGTCTCTTATATCAATGTTAGCAGCATATGGGAGTGTCATGACGGCAGGGTCAAGATTCATCACATAACCCCTGATGTTTTTCATATGTGTATGGGCAACGAACCTATGCATGAGTGTAGTTTTCCCACTCCCTAAAAACACAAACGAGGATTATATTGAAAGACTTCATCGATAAATAAAGCATAGTACTACATACGAAAAACAATTCCAACCCAAAGTGTTAAATATAAATGCAGAATCACCTGCCATTCCAACAACAATAATGATGACAGGTTTTCTTCTGAAGTTAGGAATTCCATTCCCAGAAGAAGGTCCTTCTATATGCAGCTTGTTCATATTCTCTGTGAGTTCCTCATTTTCTTTTTCCTTTTCCTTGTCTTTTACCTTTAAAACCAACCAGAGGATAAAGAATTCTCATAATCAAAATTTCATTTTGTAATTTAAATCATCAACTTAAAAATAAATGTGAGTTAGGGTTAATCCATTCCAGAATAACAAATTAATAATCCTATGAGACCAGTACGACCTAGTCCAGTGAAGTCAACAACACAATCTAACTTTAAGCAGTGTAGGTCAATTTTCATTTATAGTTCATTTAGTTAAATGACAAAAGAGTGAAAAGAAAGAAGTGTATTGGTACTTGACCACCGGGAGAGTCGCCGGAATCCATTTGCATGGGTGCGTTGTCAAGTTTTGCGCTTCCCGAACCGTCGGCGTCCATTTCCAATTATGACCGCTCTCCGAGGTGGATGTAGGGAGGATTGAATCTGGGCTTTGACGAGGGTTAGAGAAAGTGAAGTTGGGGTTTTAGGGTTTATGAACCAACTCAATGTGTCATAACACTGCCTAAAAACGACGCCTTTAGGTTTATAAATTTTGTTTTTCTTTTTACAAAATTTTAAAATTTCCTTGACCAATATAATATTTGATTATAAATTATTATTGGTGCCCACTCCCATATTGTGTAACAACTTTTTCAGACTAGTATATTTACATGATAAACTTTTAAAAGATAATTTATTCTTACAAAAATATAAGAATACTGTATAATAAACTAGTTAAAATATGTGAGTTCGTGTATGTGCATTCATATTTTTATTATATTAAAATATATAAATTTATTATTTTATAAATAATTAACTGAAAAAATAATATAATTTAAAATATATGTTATAATTTTATAAAAATAATATTAAAAGAAATATGTAATTTTTATTTTTTTAAAATAATTTAATTATTTTCAAATTAAAAAAAAATAAAGAATAAAATTATCTAATTACATATCTTCTAGATATCACTCAAATTACTGTCAACAAAATAAATTATAGGTCATATTTTTTGTAACAATATCTGTCTCATCTCCACTTCTTTAAAAAAAATATTTAACTCTTTTATTTGCCTTCTCCTTGTATGTTGTGCATTGACGGTTTAGTGCCAAAAGTGCACTTCTAGGATTTTGACATAAAAAGTCCAAAATCTATCTGGGTATATTTTTATATGTTAGATGTTTGGGAATTTTTTTCATCTCACGATTTCGTCTAATATTTTCATAAAATTTGTAAAAGGCAAAAATCCTTAGTTTCTATTATATTTTTCTCTGTTATTATTATTATTCAAGTCTGTCTTTCTTGGTTTCCTTTCATCATCACTTTTATGAAAATCCAAACAAAGTCTTACTCTATATCTTTTAGCTTTTCTATTTTTTTATTTAGAAAAGTTCAACATTGAAAACTTTTCTGGTTCTTAGCAACATGATTCCTTAATCTATAAACAACTTTCAAATTTAACAACTCATAAGTTTTTTATGAAAAAAAAATGCATTGTATATTCCTTAAATTTATTTTGCAATTAAAAAATTAAAAAATATATATATATATAAAACTTTTTATAAAAAAATATAACTTTTGAATTATATTCGAAAGGAAAAAGACACCTTTCAAATTCACAATATAAAATTTTTCTAGAAAGCAAAAAAAAATTAAAAAAAGAAAAATTTAAACTATGATCACAAAGTGAAGACTTCATAAAGAAAAATATGATAGTGTAAAAAATTTTATATATTTTCATCGAGATTCTAGAACGACTTCTTCCTCCACATCCGTACCTTCATTCTCCACCTTCTTCGTACATTTTTTTAATTTTAAATCTACCTCGCTTTAAAGTGTATAATGTTTGATTTACTCGCATCCAACCTATGACTCCATATGTTTCATATTTAGATTTTTCAAATTATATAACCACTATAAAGAATAATCACCGTGAAGAGTTGTTATCATATCATCTGTATTTGTCATGTCCATCGTATCCATTGTCGGTTACCATTGAAGATGTTGTTAATTGAAGGATAAGGGAGAGGGAAATGGGTGGGTTGTTCAGTGTGGGGTGAAGGGACGATTTTGTGTTTAGTTTATCTTTGAGATATCTCAACCCAACAAATTAAAAAAACTTATTCAATGAGAATGAGTGGGAATCAAAAGAATTAAAATAAGTAAAAAAATTATTTAAACCTACTATTCAATGTGTCATGCATCATCATATTCTTATTTAATGTGGATAAAAAAAAATTATTATGAAAAAAATAGATAAAGTATAAGAAATCTATATAACCTAGTTTGACAAACATATTAATAAAAAAACAATAAGTAATTATGGCACAAAGTTGAAAAACAATCTGAGGTTTGAAATTTTGCATTTTCTATAAAATAGAAAAATTTGTGTTATAAAATGTTCTTTAGGATTATTTTATTGTATAGTAAATATATGGAAAGTGATAAATATTGTCTAATTAATCTTTAAAATGTAATGATAATAATTTAATCTTAAGTAATTTTTTAAAATAAATATTTCATTTTCTTTAAATATTTCTAAACTTATTAATGCACTAAGCATTACAACTTTAAATAAGATTTGTACAATGGTATAATGTAATGACATTAAATATTTGGATAAAAAAAAGGGAGAATTGGGACATAAAAAGATCATTGTTATCAATTAAAATAATTATGATTAATATTTTCTTAAAATAATATTAATCCATGTTAAATTAAATAAAACATCTTTAACATCAATTGAAATATTTCTAACAAACTTAAGTCAAAAGGATTATTAATCAACACCAAGGAGAAAACATCATATACTAAAACTTTTAATTACTAATTATTATTTTATATTAACAAAATTTTATGTATTTGGTGATAATTTAAATATATTATTAAAATGATAAAGTTAAAAATATTTAAAATTTTAAAAAAATAATTAATTAATTAAAATTAAAAAAAATTCAAAATATATATTTTTATTTTTTTAAAATTGTAAAAATATTTATTTAATATTATGTCCCGAGACGATAGCAACTTAAGTACTCTTTTATGTGTCAATTACCTAACCAAATATCTTATGTATTTTGAAATATTATATGTTTCTTCTTAACACAATAATTATGTTTGCATTTATAGATAAAGGAAAATTATTTTATAAATTGTAATTGATTTTAGTTTATAAAATGTGTGAAACTTTTGGACATATATAAAAAAATATATGAAAACTTTAGTTACATAAAACAAAAATTCAAAATAATTTGAAATAAAAATTTGTAATATTCTAATATAGACTTTATAAGATATATAGACTTTATAAGATATATTTATTACTTAAATAAATATAAATTAGAGCCTAACAACTCAATAATTAACATCATCTGCAATAATCTCTTTTTTACCAGGAAGAGAATTAAAGTTATTTGTCACTAAAACTTATAACTTCTGTTAACTTTTTTTATCTATATTATTTATACACCTTTTGTCTAATTTTCTGAAAACATTTCTTGTTATTTTTTCAAACACGTAAATCTTGGTAGGAGGTAACTACCTCCGTCCAAACCAACTTTTTTCCAAATATATTTTGCTTTTGAAATGAGTCTCTTTATTCTAAACCTTTATTGCTATTTTCTTCCTAGTCATGTTGATTTATACATATTCAATAATTTAAAATGTTATAAATTTTTAATCACACTGTATTGATTTGGAAGGTGGTGTGAAGGTTTATAGTTTTTTTTTAATTAAACTATACTCAGGTGAGATGTATATTAAATTACCATGGCATAAGAGTTTGTTTTATTTGTTGCTGAATGGTATATATGTCTGAAATGATTGATTGTTATATAGATAATAAATTTAGTAGTACACACTATTTCAAAAGTAATCAATAAATCTTCAAATATTTGGTTCATTTATGAACTAAAAAATAAATCAGTGAGCTTGATAAATGATCACTTATTCCAGTGTGACATTTTTATCATTTTGTATTTAATTTCTTTTTAATTGTTTATTGTGATTAAAAGTTGAAATGAATAAATAGGTTGATATGAATGAAGTATGTTAATATGATATGAATGAATTAAATTGTGTTATAACAATACTTTTTTTACTTTGATAATTGTATTTAAAATATTAATTTAAGTTCACCTATACATGAAGTTGGAAAAATGATTTTTAAACTACAGTATTTGTATGTCAATAGTATAAAATTGTTTTAATGTATTAAAGTTCACTTATATTTTATTTGTTAATAATGATCCTCATAGATTATAAGAGAGAGATTGAAGTAAAAATATTGTTGGTTTAATTTTATAAAATGATTATTATTGTGTTTTGTTAATATGATACAGATTTCACTTATTTGTGGAAATATTTTTTTTTGTAGATTTCATAAATCTACTAATTTAGTTGAGTTTTATTTGTGATTTAACCAAGTCAAACTTTATTCTACCAAAATCAGAGTAAAAAAATAATTGTTTGTGTAGTTACTTGTTTTTGGTTTGTTGTATTTTTTATACTTAATTTAATTTACAGTGGTATTTTTTAACCAAATTTCGTATAATAAAGTTAAAAAAAATGTTTGAAAAATTACAAAATTGTTAAAATTATATTCACAATACTTATGTCCTAATTCATTAAACTCAATCAAGTATCTATTGTGTTGGAATAAGTCTAAAAGATACAAGAATTTCATTAAACTAAGTCAAGTTTTTTTTATTAAACTGGGTGATGAGTTTGCTCAAACTCAACTTGTGTACACCCTTAATTATTTATCCTTCAGTGAGATTATTTCCACTGAATTAATCCAGCAGACTAATATGATTTATCTTATGAAGCTATGAAACAATTATGTTACTTTTGAATTATCGCACCCACATCACTGTTTGGATTACCCAGGGTGCCACCAACTTCATCTTGTCACCATCAACACCTTGAACAACTTCTTCATTCCTCAAACATCTTTTGCAATTCTTCCTTAACAAACAATTTCACGTGTTTCAAGTGCATAACCATTATTATTATGAAATAAATAAGTTTCCTGCCTCATGACACTCAAAATCTTATACAATCATAACCGTTTATTCTCCCATCTCTCATGTTCACATCCCTAACGTCAATTTGAAAATTCAATTTTCAATTTAAGAATTATAATTTTTTCTTCTCATATCTTTCATATATATATGTGTATATATATATACCAGACTAATTATTATTGATTGAACATTTTTTTTCTATACCCAACAAACACACATTCTTTAGAAAATGACAGCAACATGTGAAGAAAATCAATAATGCGTTAAAAAATAAAATAAAAATGTGTTAAATATATATATATAAGTTACAATAGAGTAAATTGTAAATGTCATTTATATATCGACAAATAACAAGTGACATAAATATACATATACATAACAAATATTAATAAGTCAAAGTTGGTTGGTGTGACTGGATCAAATTGTCAACTATTGATATGGTAATAGAACATAAATTTTGTATGTATGGATTCGTATCCCTAATAGGTGAAATAACTAAATTCCTGAATTTGTTATTACATGACTCAATTTCAAGAATAATAACATACGTTCCTTGTTTTGCAATCTTATAATCACGTTTTTCTATGGCATTTAGAGCTTTTCTCAAATACACATAAAGTATTGTATTGTACGAACCAAGACAATATTTTAAAGCTTTTTTTACCTTATGATTTGTGGTTTGTCTATAATATTTGTGAATATGTTCTAATGTGGTAGATGCATTAACATTCACGATCTCAAGGGTTAAACGAGCAAATCCTGCCATGTCTTCTTTAGATTTATGATGGATTGATGATCGTAAAGTAATAATACAAACATGATAATTGGGCGATTGACGACATATTTGTTCTAATAAACTAGTATGAGAGAGAATTGATTGAATCGGTGTGATAAGAAATGCCAATAAGATGACTAGGTGAATAAAAATGAAAGTTGACGAACTTGTAAATATCATCTTTTTGTAGATTTATCTGTAAAGTAGAAGATGATCGACTTAAATTTACAATTCTAAAAAGTGGCAACCAAATTTATAAAAGAAATATTTAAAAAATATGACTTTTGTATCATTTTTAGAAATTAACTTGACGCTTTCCGTCATATTCGTTATTATAAAAAAAATGTGGTATAAATTAATTTTATAATGTGAAAAGTAGAAAAAAAATATAGTTTACTATTTTTATTAATGTTTTTTTAATCCATAAAATTCTACTCCATCAATGAAACCACACATGTAAAATATATCTAAAATTGATTATTTAAATTTTATTGGGATCGTTGTGATAAAATATTATTACGTATATATGTACTTGAGTTATTTAATTTTAAAATGTCATATGAATTGGCTTTTAACTATTTTATAAACTTATTGACTAATCAAAATCTAACCTTTACAAAACGAACTTAAAATTTTGTAAGCACCAACGCATTCCGAAGAGTTAAACGAACAAATGACCATTGAAGATGGTGGGATCCATATATTTTATAGTCCAATCAAATTTTAATGTTAAATTAACCAATATAATTTAACCAATTGGTTTAGAAAAACCTTTTGACTAGATTTAAGAAGAAATAACATCTATGATTCATTCAAAATCTTAACAATTTTTAATACACTCTTTAGATGTCCTAACAAACAATAGTATACTGTGGCATGAGTTAAAATTACTACCATCAGATAAATATATTTTTAACATAATGAAAAAGTTTTAAACCGATTTATTTCGAAAAATAAAATTTTAATTATTTAAAACTAAAAAATAGTATAAGTAATATAAAAAAATTGATTGTAATTTTTAAATTAAAAATGTTGTCTTCACAGGTAGACAAATGGCCACAGGCGTTGAAAGGGCACCATTTGATGAGGCTAAATGGGCCGAGACCAAAAGGAGCGAACGGGCTAGCTGGCCCATTAATAAAAAAACGATTTCAATAAAAAAAAAACACGGGTCAAGTCTTGGTTCCTTTCTTCTTCGTCGTCCCATTCGTTATTTATTAATTATGAATATTTATGATTGCGGTGTTGTGTTGGTGAATAGCATAGCATCGTAGCCAGAAAAAGGTGTAAGACCACCGGAGCAAAGTAAAGGAACAACAAACTCGCACGCACGCACTTCTCTGTTCGCTTCTTCTTTCTCTCGTTAGGGTTTCGGTTAGGGTTTCGCTCTGTTACGCCAAGCTGGAGAGGCACAGAGGAGACCGTTACAACAACAACAATGATTTCCACAACGACAATAACTATCGTCACTCCAACAGGGGGCGCTTCTCCGATTCTCCCATGAACTACCACAACACGCGCCGGAGCCCTTCCGGCTTCCGCTCTGGCGCAGCCCCGAACCACCGCGCCTTCGACAGTCCTCCGCGTCGCTCTCCCGGCAGGGGAGGAGGATTCCGGCCCATGGGAGGGGAAGGTCCTGGGGAGTACGGATTCAACGGCCACCAGCCGCCACCGCCGCTGGTTGGCCAAAAACGAGGGTTTCCTGCCTCCGGACGCGGTGGCGGTTCGCCCGGTGTGTTTCTATTTGTTCTTTCCTTGTCTTTGTCGTGTTTGGTTACTGAATATTTATTGTTGAATAGAGGGTTTTCGTTTTCGACGAATTTCAATTGCCTCGGCTGCGGTCATTTTTGTAATTCTTGCAGCTTCTTGGAATGGGTCTTGCTTTTAGGGTTGCTTTTGTTCTGTTTCTTATTAGTTACCAATTTCTTTTAGCTCTTGTGGCAGTCAATTGTTTGCGCCTTGTAGCATGCATATACTTTATGTTTCGATAAACTCCTTCAGGGAAGGAAAATGAAGGGACACAGTTAATTCTAACTTAGGAGAAATTGATTGTGACTTAGGGGAGATATTATTTTATGAGAGAAGTTAATTCATTTTATCTTACTTTTTCTCCTTTTTATGGGTGCTTACAGTGGAGTTTATCCAAATAAAACTATGTAATCTTGAACTATTAGTTGGAGTTAGGGTTTAAGAGTGGTAATCTGTTTGGCTAATAATTGGATATTTACAATGCTGCTCCTGGCAGCTCTTTCTGTGGGGAACAACGGCTTATTTGTTTATTTACTTTTGGAGGTGTTGGGATGCTGAAGAGCATTGTTTACGGGTCATATTACTTTATAATTTACTTCCGGGGGAGGGAGGGGGAAACCCCAAGAATATGGGGTGATTGACTTGTTGTGTTTGTCTGAATTGGCAACTGGTGGTTGGGATAAGGCTTGATGTTGGTTGTGTGTTTTGTCATGATCTTGAGCTGTTTCAGTTATTCCTGCAATTCTGCAATACTGTTTTGTTATTTTTCTGTGTTTGGAACAAATTGGAGTTTATGACATTGCTATAATTGAAACAATTGACATGTTTTTCCGTTCAAATCGTTTAGATGGTGGAAATTTTGCTAAACTTTTTGTTGGATCTGTTCCCCGAACAGCTGTTGAAGATGATGTAAGTTATATTGTTTAATGATTTATTATCTTGTGTATATTAAATGACATTGAATTCAGTTTAGTTGGTTTACTAACGATTAACTATTATCTTGTTACATTTTTTGATGCCAGATTCGCCCGTTGTTTGAGGAACATGGGAATGTGATTGAGGTTGCCCTCATCAAAGATAGAAAGACAGGACAACATCAAGGTATTTGTTATTTTTATATTCCAAGGCTATTTTGATTGATATACACTTTATTTCAGGTTCTTTGAGAGGCTGATGGTAGAGAAAATAAGCTCATCATATTCTCAGTTTGTTTTTGCAACAAGTTCAGACTTTTTAGTATTGGTTCCACCTTTTTTCCCCGTCCTGTCATTCCTGAAGGAGCTACAACATGTAAACCTGTAAGCTGCTCTTTGTATAGCAGATGGGATCTTGGAGGACCTAAAGATCCTGCTCTTGCAATTGTAGCTGCAGCAGTGGGGGCATTACCCAACATTTGATTGTAGTTGGAGTGTCAGTTACCATATCTATAGGATTTTTTCTTCAAAATTTTAGGAGTTGGTTATTGTACAAAGGGAACAGAGGATAAACTTGGATTGTTACATTTGAATGGTGTTAATCACAATGTATTCTGAAGGTTTAATGTTTCTCATTTTGGTGAAACAATTATTGATCAAATGGCTTGGAATTTCATATACGATTTTTTGATTTAATGAAGTGGTATGGGCATAAAGTTGGGTTGACTAATTATGGATGATTATTGATACTAGTGTGTGGTGTTTACTGGAATTCATACTTCATAGCTATCTTGTGAGTGGTAGTATTTTCTGAAGACGTGATGATGACCATTTATTTATGTGTGTAAAATATAGGCAATTAGTTATGGTGTTGCTGATGTGATGTACGTGATTGCATGCGATGCATCCCTTTAAAGATTCATTTTATGTTAAAAGTTATGGCAGGTATTCGATAGCTATTTCCATGTGTTACTGGATCTTCTGCCAGTTGGTCCCTGATACTTCTTTACGGGCCATAAAGATTTATGCTAGGAAATATAGTTGTTCAGATGGTCATCATGGAAAGCTTGATTCTCCATGGCTCTGAATTATCGTTTAGCGTTGTGCTTTTGCCTTTATTTATTTGATACTTAAGTTGGGTATACTGTTGTGCTTTATCACAAATTTATTCCAAGCTTGTACAATACCCAGTTGCAGGAGAAAAGCAATCTCCTTTTTATATCACGATGGTGTTTAACTGTCTAATCATTTGAATGCCATATTCTATGTCAGAAATCGTCTTTATATTCTAGCGACTGTTAACATTAGTACGTGGGGTGAGTATTTTGTGGTGCAGTTGCGTGGATCTATACAATGTGGTGGCTTTAGTTGAGCCTTAACCCTTTGTCTGCTTTGGGGAATTGTAAGCTAAACTCTGATAGGAGATGTGAATCAGGAGTTTATTTGCTTAACAAAAAAAGCAGAGTATGTTCTAGTCATACCCTGATATTTTCAGCTATAGCTACCTTTTAAGCTGCCCCATTTAATGCTGATTTATAAGTCGGCATTATACTGGTTAGTGACATAGAAATTCAAGTAGCTTTGAGCTACATGCCATTTTTTGTTTGTGCAGATGAATTGCACTTTACAGAATTCTTCGTTATCGTTCAAATCCTTTAAAGCTTTCTAGCTAAAAGAGTACCGAAGTGGTTTGCAACTGCAAGTTGATTTTAGAATTGTCTGTGAGAAATATAGAATAAACTATAGCCTATTAATATTATTGTGGAATTATCTTGTGATATCTTGATGCTTGGATGATTTTGCTTCATGCTTGTGATGAGATTATCTTGGGGGTCAGCTGAAACTTTTGAGATCTTAATCTCTGCCTTATGGTTTTATCTAGGCGTTAAAATATAGTTTGGTTATTATTTTATCTCTATATTATTCTCTTTAGTATTCTATTGGCAGCCAAATAGTTGTGGCAAAGTAAAATATCTCACTGGAAGAGTCTTTCTGATTTGTTGATGAGTTAAAGACCATGGCAGGCCTTTTTTTAGTTGTCTGGTTGTAACAGCTAAGTAATTTAAAGCAAAACAGGGTTTAAAATAAAATCACATTGAGTTTCATTTTTTGTATCATTTTTCTGCCAAATGCCTTATTTTCTGGATATATATTTATTGACACCTGTTAGGGGGGTGTTGTATCATTTAATGAGACTGGTATAAAGTATCTTTGTCATGCAGGTTGTTGTTTCATAAAATATTCTACTGCAGAAGAAGCTGACCAGGCAATTAGAGCACTGCATAATCAACATACTCTTCCTGGAGTGAGTTATGCTTACGAATCCTAGATTGTAAATAGTGAGGACAACTTAAAGTTATTAGTTAATTATTTTCTAATTAATGTATGTTATTATTTAGGGTGTTGGTCCGATACAAGTGCGATATGCTGACGGTGAACGGGAACGCCTTGGTAAATATTTATATTTATTGACATTGTTAGGCTTGCAAATTCTTACTACCACATGTATATCATGCCCAAGTTTTTTTAGAAAAAATACCGTTATCGTATCCATGATCATAATAGTTGTAATATTTCCTCTTTACAAATTGATTGTCAAATCTTCTGCATGAGAGGGGGAGGGGACATGTGAAATCTGATGAAATGTTTGAAACATCTTTTATTTTGGGAAACTTGTGTCTAAGTTTCTCAATTGAAGTTAGGGTCATAATACTTGTCCCTTTTATTAATTTCATTCATATGTACAAGACATCCCGTGTATTGCTTCGCTTTTTGTTTTTCCAAAACACATTTACAACTGCTAATTAGTTGATAAAGTAAAAAAAACTACCAATATTGTTGTCAGGTTGTTCTAGGGAAGAATTTATGCATGGATGTGCTTTTGTTTCTGTGACTGCACCATTATTATTAGTCATCTAATGATTGTACTGACTCTTTCATGGTCATGCCAATTAATTTATGACAGGTGCAGTTGAGTACAAGTTATTTGTGGGCTCTCTGAACAAGCAGGCTCCTGTAAAGGAAGTTGAGGAAGTATGTTTCTTGCTGTAATCAAACTTTACGTTAGAGGCTGTTATACTATTTTCAATGGACAGTTTTTGTGTTGTATTTTAAAAGGGGAACCTTTGCACAGGGGAACTTAGTTGTGGTTAATAAAGTGCTCGTATTATCAACTGTGGTTAATATTGACATGAAACTAATTCGTAACGTCTACTTTCTCTTGCATCAGATTTTCTCAAAATATGGCCGAGTTGAAGATGTTTATCTTATGCGTGATGAGAAGAAACAAAGTCGTGGTATGTTTCCTACCTATATGTGATATTAGCTGGAAACCAGCTAGGGGATGGGTGTGGATCCATAGGGGCAACGGGTTGGTTTCTGTGCTTCTCAGTTTCATAATTCTTTTTAAGGGAAGTATGAATTGGTTGGTGCAATGAGTAGTTTTTACTGTTCCCATCTATGTCTGAAAGCATTTTATTTTATTTTTCTGGGATTACTTTTTGTGTCTCTGTATGTTTGTGTTTGATTTGATGCAATACTGAACAGATAATATTTTCCCATATTTTGGTTGAAGGATGTGGTTTTGTCAAATACTCACACAGAGATATGGCTCTGGCAGCTATTAATGCACTTGATGGAGTCTACACAATGAGAGTATGGAATTTTTTTTTTTTCTCATTTTAATAATTCTTCTTATGAATGCATTCTGGTTAATCTTGTATTTTTCTGCATAGGGTTGTGAGCAACCATTAATTGTCCGGTTTGCTGATCCTAAAAGGCCTCGCCAAGGAGATTCCAGGTCTGTCCTTGCTAATTTGATAATCCGTAAGCATAAAAGTCCATTTCAAGGTTAATTATAATTAATTAAACCAAGCATTGAACCTTGGACTTTTAAAATTTGACCAAGAAATTGACCTGTGCTATGTGGTGTGAATATGAAATCAAGCCTAGGCCAGAAATATTTTTTTTAGTTCACAATTTCAATTTGAACGCTCTGGTATGTTTGCTTTCCGCAGTCTGGTTAGCCCACATTTTAAGGAGGCACTGTTCAAATGGAAGAGGTCTAAAACAAGGCTGGTTTGTTGTATAAGTTGACAAAAGGGATTTTTCCTTGTTCCTTGTGTCTTACACGCCTAGAAGTTCATTCTTCCTTGGCACTTATTTACTTTTTGTTCCCCAGGGTGTTGGGAAGGAATTTTTCGTTTATTTTGTACTTGAATTATATAAGGAGCTTAGACCTAATAATATTCTTGACACGTTCATAGAATATGAATTAGCTGCTGTTTATTGACGGAAAATATAAGTTTGTTCTGACTTTGGCTTTTAGATTTTCTATGATTCAAAATGCATATTATGCACATATGAACAAGAGATTTTTAAAATTGTGCTTGGCTTTCTTCAGGGGTCAGGCCTTTGGAGGCCCAGGATTTGGTCCTAGATTTGATGCACCTGGCCCAAGGTATTCTCCCACCTTACTCTTTCCTTTTACCTCTTGCTTCCTCTATTCAATTCTTGTCAGTTAAGACATGTTACAACGATTTCTTCTGGAATTCCTTCTGCAGACTTCCATCCAATATTACTGATCCTATGGGTGATCGAATGCCTCCCCCTAATGCTTGGCGACCAATGCATCCCCCAAATATGGGGCCATCCACTAATGCTGGTCTTCATGGCATGGGGCCACCGATGCTTCCGAGATCTGGTGAAATGGCATTGCCTACAAATGCAGTAAGTACAATTTTTTATTCACCCTAAATCCAATGTCCAATGCAAAATGCCTCCTCTGTTTCGCTTTTTGGGATTTTGTTCTGAATTCTTATTGTTGTGGATGGTATGTGTTCTTGCTACTAAACTGTTAGCTCTTTGCAGCCTACTGTGTTAGACATGTAGATCAGGGAAGTAGTTATTTATTATTGTCAACTAATGTGAATAATGGTAAAAACTAAATGTTTGACTTTTATGTGGTCGCATACACACATATATTGTAATGCACATTATTCACTTTTACATTTAAATACATTTATGGCTGACTTGTGTTTTTTTTACCCCAAAACTCCATATTGCGAAATTGAAACTGCAGTTTCATTACCTTAAGTAATTGAATAAGTTAGTCAAGAGGGAGAGGCTTGAAGAAATAGTGAGGTGCAGACTTGTTGTGACTTGGTGGTAACTGGTTCCAATCTTGAAAAATACCTACCCCTTGGATAATCCCCACAAGGTGGGAATAACCTGAGGCTTTAGGGTCAATGGTTCAAATACCTGAAAAAAAAAATCTCTGCCTGTAGGCTGAGGTTTTATACATCTACCATCCCCAAATCGTACAAGGTGGGGAGCCTTTTTAGTTGATTTAATATTTATTGGCTCCATGAAGGTGCTCTTTATCACATGACAGTGTCTATTTGCTAAAGGGGATGGGCCAAATTCTGTAATAATTTGAAAACAAATTAAAAATGCATTCTTTGGGACCCTTTCATCCTATTATTGGTTAACAAGTCTCCATTTTTCCCTGATACAAGCATGTGTCCGCACATACACGTCAAACTTTAGAGTCTGTATAAAACTTGTGGGGCTTGCATATACTTTGACTCACAATATATGCATATCATAATACTCTTGACACAACAATAATTCTAAATTTCAACTTCATAATAAATCAAAGTAGCAAACCATAATAATAAAGTGTGATATGCTAGTAGCAAATAAGATCAAGCAACATAAGTGATCAGATCATATATAATTTCTTAAAACTATAAGTTAAGTAAGAACATTTCATTAGGCAACCATTGGATAACCATGCAAAACATTGTCTTTAAATCATTTAAGCCTGTTAAAACACTGTCTTTAAATCATTTGAGCCTGTTAAAACATTATGATAAAATTTTATCTTTTTTTAAAACATTGTCATTATGGTGTCAAAAGTTGCATTTGATTTGAAACTAATTCACTTATTGACTCTAAAGTTTACACCAGTTTACTTGAGTGTGTCAGGAAAAGAATTTGATAGCGGGTTTTATCTTGTTTTGTCTACCCAGTATCATAAAACTATTAAGAGTCTGTAATTTAAGAGGTTGACAATCATGTGCCCTAGTCATAGTGAATCAAATACGATCACAGTGCCACTGCGGCTAGCAGAGCAGAGCAGCCCCATACTACTCCTAAGGCACTTGTTGCAGAGCACCTGGCTCACATGGCTAACAAACCACAGCATTCATAGAGTAAAACGCAGGAAAACAAGGAGTTTTGCTTGCTGCCACAGCTCCTCCAGGGCCTTGTTAGACTGCAACCTTTGCTGTTGCCAGATAAAACTCTGCGACTTCCTTCTTGCTGTTGTCCTGGATGAGTCTCTGCGTCCTGTCTTGCCACCTCCCACCCTTTCGTATGCGTGGTGTTCCATATGGGTGGCCCTCGCTTGCAGATGTGTTGGGTCTTAGGGCCTTTTTTTTTTTCTTCTTTTCTGTTTTAATTTATCGGGATTCAAATTGAGCCTATTTTTTTTTTCTTTGGTAAAATGTAACATTTTTTACAAGTAAACATAGCATGTGAATCATGTAGTATAATTAACTAAATAATAATAAATGTAAGTATTATTAAACAAAATCATATATTATTAAGTAATACTACAAACTATATAATAAATATGTAAAAATAATTAAATTAAATTATCAATAAAAGTACTAAAACAGAATAGCGGTCATCCCACTACCCTTATCCTGCTATAGTATTTTTGTGTATGTCCACTGTTCGCTATTTACTACTATGACACTAATATTAGGTTAGATACAAAAGGACTCTGCAAAATAGGAAATTGGGCCTGCTAAAGAGGGAAACCGACATCTTTTAGTGGACTGATTGTTTTTCATCTAACCATTGGGTGTTGTAAAGAGTGTGTTGCTAGAATTTTTCCTATAATTATAACTTTGATGTTTCTCCTTTATTTTTATTAATTTATTTTTCTAGTGCCTGTATGTTGCTCTTCACAACATTCACGGCATCTGTTGCCATACCTAACTTGAACAAATATAGGGCGGTCCTATGACTGGCTTGGGAGGCCCCATAGATGGTCGTTTTCAAGTTCAATCTATGCCATCGATGTCACAACAGGTATATTTGTGTATTAAGATTGAGAGTAATTAATAATTAGATTTCACTTCCTTTTTGGCATTTTGAAGCATTAGTAATTTTGTTTTGCTCTCAGAATTTCAATCAGCCTATGCCACAGATTCCACCACTCAATCAACAAATATCACCCTTACAGAAACCTATTCAATCATCTCAGGAACTGCCATCATCCAATCAGTTGTACCCTCAAGCACCTGTTCCCTACCCACAAACATCTCTTAGACAGCATGGCCAGCCACATCTTCCTCCTGCTGGTCCTCTTCAATCTCAGCAGATACATGGAGTAAGTGGACAGTTTCCAACTTCTCAACCGCAAACTCAACAGAGTGCTTTGTCTGCTGCATTTCCTCAGACTCCTCTTGACACCAGCATGCAATCTAATACTGCGTTAGCTACAAATCATCAGCAAGTTCCTCCCTCCATGCCACAGCAGCCTCTTCAGCAATCCCCTTCTCCGTTAGCTCAGATGTTGTCGCAACAGACACAGACCTTGCAAGCAAGTTTTCATTCATCTCAGCAGGCCTTCTCCCAGCTTCAACAACAATTACAGATGATGCAGCCTTCTAGTCAAGCATTACCATTGCAGCAAAATGCAGAAGCTACTAAAAAACAGGTATTTTTGGTTAAAGTCTATTCAAGAAGTTTTTAATTTGAATTGAATTAGCTGTTCCACATTACGCCTAGTACCAGGTTTCATTAATTGATCTATATTGTTGCTCCATTTGCTTTGATCGGACTGATCTATGAAGTTTGGTTCTATTTAGCTGTACTGAGTTTTGTTGATATTTGCAGTATTTTCTCCTATAGTATCCCTTAAATTGATTTGATTAGACTTAGATTTTTTGGTGTCAAACCGGACTGGTTGTAGATATAAAATATATTTTTTTTTTGTTTTGTTGTGATGCTAGGATTTATCATTATTCTTCTAGTGTGTTAGAGGATGCTGTCACAGTAACATTATGTGCCAATTTTGTATTTATGTAGTCTCAATGGGCTGGGACTGTAGCACAAACAGTGACCAGCACTCATGCAACTGCACCTGCTGCAGACGCCCCTTCATCCAAACTTGCTACTTCAGCCGTACAAGCAATAAACCATAACTCGGCTCTTGGCAAATGTAATTGGACAGAACATATATCTCCTGAGGGCTTCAAATACTACTATAATAGTGCCACTGGTGAAAGTCGGGTAGGAATTTATTTTGAGTTGCCACAGTATTAGCCACTATAATTAGTTATAGCTGTGGAACTGACCTTTACTGGGAACTACAGTGGGAGAAACCTGAGGAGTTGACGTTATATGAACAGCAACAGCAAAGGGTATCTGCTCAGCAGTCTCAAACCCAGTCGCAGCTTTCAGTACTACCTGCCCAGCAAATTCCACAGTTCCAACAGGTTCAGCCTCAGAGTCATCTCCAAGGACAAGTTCTTCACCAGCAACAAGTACAACAGCCTCCTTTGTCCTCTTCAGTAAGCATCTCTGACATTAACGCACATTAAAAGGTGATTTTGTGTTACTGACTCCTTTTGTCATATTCTATTCTAGTTCCAGGCATATGGCGTTACAGGCCCTCAAAATGTTCAGGTAACACCATTTTTTGTTAAATTTTGTTTAATGACAATAAAAGCTTTGCATGATGGGCCTTTTCGTCTACTTGTAGCCCGCTCATTATACTATTGTTCAAGTGTCTCATTTTTGCTAAATGATTGAAAATTGTTTGGCTTTTCAGGAAGTTGGTTATAAACAGTTACAGCCAACTGTTATTTCAGCTGGTGATCCAGGACGTTACTCACAGGTATATTATAGGTTTCACTTAACATACTTTTCATCTTAATGCACCCTTATGTGTAATCATAATTCCTGATTCCATTTCAGGGTGTTCATTCTACACAAGAATTGATGTGGAAAAATAAGCCTTCAGGTACATGAAAAACAATGCATATGAACAATAATTTGTTATTTTCAATTTAGATACTGTCACATTTTGTAGTTTACTTTAATGTGATTTGGAGTAGGCGTACGTATGAATTGCATTTGCTGTGAATGTTGAAGACATGGATTGCCAGATTAGGGGGCAATGTATGGATTATTAATAATTTCAATCGTAACATATGGTATGGTTTTTCACCTGCAGGAGTTTGAACTTTGATGGGTTGAGCTTGAGGCGGCACATTTAAGATGTTGCAGTTTTTAAAACGGCTGTGGAACAGAATGTGTTATCTAATCTTAAAGGCAGAGGGCCACCGCCTTCATTTTGATCCCATATGTGACATGTAACAATTTATTTTGGCCCTCAGTGATGAGGTTTCACTATCACTTACTGGCGATGTGGGATTCTAAATACATACATGCCAGGGAAATGCCCTACCCTCATCTTCCTGTACCATAATATTTGCTAAAATATAGATTTTAACTCCCAACCATTAATTTTAGAGAGAAATCTTACAATGATGCTTCCAGTCACAGTTTCCTAATAAAATAATTAGAGTCTTCTTGGAAAAAAACGTCGGTTATTTATGCTGTTTAATTTTCTTTACAATGGTACTGTCAATACATCAGGAGAATGATAAGATTGTATAAATATCAAATATTTTTGGTTATATCCGTGTTCAACCTGGAAATGGTACAATACATTTCTGGCTTATTTTAAAAAATTCATCACAAGTACGTTCATTGTAATTTAAAATAAATATTCAAGATAATTATCTTATAATAATTGAGTAATCAAGTATATAACTGATTCAAATAACAATAAAGTCGGTTGGTAGCATAGTTAGATTTTATCTAATCTATCTTAAATTTGTGTCATAACATTTCAACTCAACTTAATAGTATATAAATATGTAGACATTATAGAGCTATTATAGTGCAATTCCTAAACATGCTTCACGTGAAACAAATTCAAGGCATGTATATTTGTTTCAAATGTTTCACGCAACATACTTGAGTGAGCATTCACAATTAAAGTGAGTCAACGTTATGTACACAGAACTACAGTTTTAAATTTTAAATGCCAAGCCATCTTCTTTTTCTCTTTCTAACTAATGCCATTCACTTTAAGAAATGCCAACATTTTATATCCATAAATAAGCGTGTATACGTACCATTTTAATTGCAATTCAATTCATCAATTAAAATCCCAAATGACGAGAAAAAGGAAACAAAATATACAAAATCACAACTTAAGACATCAAATCAAATTGAAAAAATAAATGTTTCAAAGTATTCACATCGTGTCCAATAGCAATTAAAATAAGACGTGCACAATTTATCACAAGCAGCGCAAAATAATCTCACTCCCTTTTACCTCGAAGACATGATGATGCTATGACAAAGAAAATTATCCCTAATAACTTATAGTTTTTATTATTTATTTTATTCTAGAATGAACGAAGTTTTCTAACATCCAAGATCCGATGCCTAAAGACTTTGAAAGGAGAAGATTGATGAAAATATGAAAGAAGAAATTGAATGTACTCAGAAGAAAGTAAGAAAAAACAGAGTTCTTATGTGCTTGTTAAATAAAAAAGCCTCTTATGCTATTAGAAGTACTTTGCATTCAATTCCTTAGTGTTAATTTTGTATACAACTTATTATTTTTGAAAGTCGTGAATGATTTAGTAATAAAAAATAATTGAACATATTAAGGAAAGTTTTAGTGTTATACCAGAAGTAGTTTGTAAAAATTTTAATAATTAGTGAGAGAGAATTAAATGTAGGTTAGGTTGAGTGAATAACTATAAATTTAAGTGTTATACTTTACATCTTGTCTCATTTACGCTTCCTATTTATTATCTTTTGTACACAAAAGTACACAAATCTTTTGTATCTGAAAAATTTCTTATGTGTTGGTAGTTCTAGTATTACAACATATAAATAAGCTTAGAGTACATCTCTTTTATTATTTTTTATAAGCAAATAAGTATGATATAAGAAAGGTATAAAGGGTATCTATCAAAATACAAGAAAATGAAATCTAATAAAACAAAGATACAACATTTTAAGTACACTAAATCTTTTCATAGTACACTAAATCTATTAAATATCAGTTATTATGATAAAGTATAATATTAATATGTCTAGTATTAACATAATATTTTTATTTTTATGTAATTTATTCTTTAAGTTTATATAGAGAACTACCGTTTCTTTCTTTTGTTTCTAATTTTTATATATAATGTCATTTTCATTCATGGATGATATGATACTGTCATGATTTATTATTATGACTTTCAAATATGTTAGATTGATATTAATAACACAATAATTGAACTATTCAAACTGCTCTTAAATTTTGCATTACTCCTTTGAGTCACAATCAGGACTTAAAGTTAAATATAGTCCAATACTTGTTTTAAATTTGACTAATAATTAAATAATTCTATATCTCATATCAACAACATAATAACTATTTATATTTCCTATGAAATTTTTCTTCTTTCACCACTTTTATCCTTCCACAATGTTATCAAAAGTATTATGTACGACTTTATAACAATGCTTTTCACGTATCTTGTATCTTTCCATTGATAAGGTCAAGTTAATATAATATAAGAGAATTTGCATAAGAACTATGTCTTATTTTTCTCTTTCAACTAAAAAAATGTCAAAGATAATTGTGTTATAATTAAAGAGAAAATTAATCCAAATGTGATAGGTAGGATTAAAGAGAAAATTAAAAGTATTATAAACTATAGCTTGATTTACTTCATAAGAGAGTTACATCTAGTTTTTTAACCACTTTAATTAAACTAATTCATTATAATTTTAATTCATATGATCTCTTTAAAAAAACAAGAGAAAAAAGACACACAAAAAATCTCGATTTTAAATCCTATAAGATATCTTACACTCACATGTGAAATCCTATAACAACAAACATCTTGTTCGTCGTAGTAAAAAATAAACACATCTATAAATTTTGAGAAAGGGAATACCATTATTTGAATAAGTTATAGAACAAGATGAGAAGAAAAAATATAAAAGTAATCTCTAATACAAATCACTTAATAAATGATGATAAAATGATTAATTTATAGAATAACTCGATAAAATATTTCTCTTAATTATATAAATTTTTTCATGTGTTTAGATGTTTAGAGTGATTCAATTTTTCAAATCAACCTTGAAGATAATTTGAGTTAGTTCTTTTTTATAGAGCTGATACATAATTTATTAAAACTAATTTGAATATCTTAAGATAAACTCTAAAGACAAATGACCAATTTTAATAGATTAATTTGTATTTTCAATTCATTTAAATTACTAAAAAGAGATATTTAAATTATTTTAATTGATTAAAATGTGATTTAATTTATTACTCCAAAAAGAAATTTCATATTTCAAAGGTTTAAGTGAATTTATTGATTAAAATATATTTTTAATAATTCTTTCTTAGAAAACCAACGACTTCTAAGACCATTTGAACAAATTAAAAGTATTTTTAATTCATTAAAACAACACTATCTATCTCAAACTTGGTAAAAACTTCAAAATGAATTCTCGTAATTTATTGAGGATAAAAGATACAAAGATTACATATAACCTATTAACCACAAAAACTACAACTTAAACCCAATATCAGACACACAAATAGGATCATCATTATCATACATCATCTTGCGCACCTATGAATTGATAGCACAAATATTCAAGCTTTAAATTTTTCTATTAACAAATTATTGTTAATAAGTATAATATTTCACTTCCTTATATTTCTTTTTGTTTGAATCCTATCCAATATTAATCTCTAAACAAAAGCTTCAACCTCCGTTCTATCTCCCAACTTCTTTAACATTTCAGTCTTAGTGTACCAAATTTAAATATTGTCCAATTTTTTTTTATTATATAAACTATCCTCCAACCTAACACTTTTCACAAATATCAATATTCTACTCTATTGTCCAAGTGGCTATACATATTTTTATATTTTTATTAAGCTCTCTTGTATAATTTTCTGAAGTCATGTCATATTAATGATCATTTTTCTATATTCTTTTTGTATAAGAGTAATTTTAGACAAGCGAACATTATACCTAAAACTTCCCCTTTTCAAATATATATATATATATATTTGTTGATGTTTATTTGTAGTGTACAATTCAAATGCTTTTTTTATCTAATAAACAAAATCAAACGGGTATTTGGAAGTTTCGATAACATCATCCTTTATCAAATTTTAGAAGCATTTTCTCCTTAGAAATTCAAGAATCTATTAGCTTTTAGAAGGATTGATACTTTAGAACTCATACACACTAATGAAAATTAACCATGTTATTCTCAAAATTTTACAAAAGGAAAAGTCAAGAAAATATAGAAGGAATAAGAAAAGGAATAATTTTTCACCTTGAAGACTTGAATGGATAAATGTTTTTTTTATTCACTATTTGAAGAAACTTTCTTAGATAAGAACTTATGCTATTCAGATCCTAAAAAATTGCAAATTCCTAGCTCTTTACTTATAACATTACAAGGTGCATTCAAGAAACTAACCAAGGTGTGTAAGAATACAAACAACTTAACTACTTAACTTGTGTGCATGTAATGTAGTTGACCAAAAATTACACAGGTGCCTTTGGTTGAGAGTTGTAACTTCTTTTGAACATATAATTATGAGAATTAAATGCATAAATTATCACTAACTACTTAGTGTTATTAAACTTAACCACTTTATTCAAAGAACATGCTAGAAATTTCTATAATTTTATAGAAAGATTGTTTCTAAAATCTTCTAATACATGATACATTTTACATTTATTTAAAAAGATACTTTACATAAAATATATTCAAGTGACATAATATATATATATAAAAAGAGAAAGAAATTCATATAGTGAGATCAAGATGAAAAACTGAAATCTAGTGGAAAATATCAACAAAAAGAGAGAAAAAAAATGATAACTATAATGATAATAACAAGAGATAAATAGGTGTCACTAGATGGTTGAGAAACATGAGAAACATAAAACCATGAAAGTATAAGATTTTTCTCTAATAGTCACCCATTACAAACGCATCTAAAATACGTATGAATTTATGTTAACTGTCCAACTGTAGGCAAAATCATTAACCTTCCATTATACAAGCACAAACCAAAAGAGTGTTGATTAAAAAAACAAAAAACAAAAGAGTTCCTCAATTTCTCAATTGTACAGTTCTTAAGGAAGAGTTTGATTAATTGATAGTTGAATGTATATATTACTTGAAATTATGGTGAATCGCTATTACAATGTATAAAAACAGTGTCAGTAAAGAATAATAGCCCATAGCTCATAATTTCTGCACAAGAAAGTATTATAAACATCCATTTTGAACTCCTTCTTGCTTCCTCTTTCCTCAATACATAAATCATTTTTAACATGTTTAACATGCTTAACAAAATTTATGATTAATAAAACCAACTTTTCCCCTAGCAGACTAATATAATTCGAACTACCAATGGGAGATTGACGCCAAAATATTCTAATGATTCAGAATCATCCACACCTTTTTGTCTAATCTCTTGATCGGAACTGATGGTTATCCATCCTCCCTTGTTTGGGGAACTTTCTTTTTTCTTTCTTTCGGAATCATAAGCAGATAAAGTTACAATGAGGCTTCAAAAGTATAAGAGTTTTCCATTAAGAAGTTAACTCCTTGGTTACCACATTTTTAACACACTTCTTTTTTCCGACATATTCCTAAACTTGCAAAACAAGAAAGGAATCAAGAAATTGTTAAAGGATGAATAAATATCAACCAAGTTTTCCATCAATTTTGAAACTTATCCTAATGGGTTTACATGGAACATAAGCTAACCAAATATACACGTGAATTTAATTAAAATATAAAATAAAAAACATTTTTTAGTTCTGTTTCGATACAAAAGTATATAAAAATATTGTATTTTTTAGATAGTATATATATAAATATAGTTAGTTGTGACTATCCCATATGGTTTTCTCCCTTCTAGTTATATATACTTGTTCATTAGAATTTGTTGGTGGTTTCATTATGTCTCCTTACTATGTTTCTCCCATTTCTAAGAAATGGTTGAAATTATTCCTCTAAAAGCTCAAATCATAATAACTTGAGTCAAATAATAGACATAATGATTTTGATAAAAATAATAGAACTCTAGAGTCTTTAATAAAATAGCATTTCTTAAGTTATAAAATAGCATTTTTTTAAGTTATAAAATTGATGGGAATCCGATTTTAAGAAGTTATGTAGTCCAGGAGCTTCAAATGGAGAGCATTATATAAGGATTGGAATCCCATGAACTTCATGAGAATACAGTTTTCATGGAAAAAGTACGTGTTGATTGTGTAGTGGTAATTAAGTGATTATATACTGAATTAGTTATTCTTTGTACTGGGGTTTGGATTCAATTCAGATGCCTCCAACGAATCATATGGGTTGGATGCAAATGACTACACCTCTTTTCATTCATTGATTCGATTTCCATGAAGCATCAAATTATTGTCACTGCAACAGTTGGATTACAACAAGATACGACTTTTCTGTTGTTGCCTTTTGCAATTCCATAACACAAAGTTTGATGGCTGGAAAGTTGGCTAATACCAAGAAAAAGGTTACCCTTTAAATGGACCTTAATTTATATCACAAAATATTTTCTTCGTTGCCTCAATCAGAGAATATTCATTCACCAACGACATGGTGGAAAAATGGGTAAAGCTTCATCACATGGAATTTCTGTGTACATTTTCTTAAAGTGCTTTCTTTTTATTCTTCTTCCTTATCTGGTTGTGTCCATACTATGCCAATTACAAAACAATGGTTTTAAATTGCAATGATGTTACTATCAACAATATGCATAAACATAATATGATATGGTTTCAGAAAGTAGAAACCTTAAAATTAAACCTAAAACACAACAAAAGAAATTGTAGTTTCAGTTGTTATCTAAAAGCATTCACATTGTAGAGTGAGAAAATCCTTTACTAGCAAGTTTCCAATTATATATATACATATATAAATAACATTCTATTAATTCTCTTCAAACCAACGAACATAAAAAAGAAAGAGTACCCTTAATTTTAGGTATGCTCAAGAATTGAAGATTAAAAACCCTAAAGCAGTCAATACAATCGTAGGAGAAAGATCAAAACTTCCAAATTTTAACAAACTAAACTAACATGCATGAACTGCCTTAGTCATGGCTTTTTTCCAGATCCATCCAATCAATGGGTATGAAAATATTTAGATGAAAATGAAGGAAGTGGAGCTTTTACAATTCTTATACATTGACCATAAATGGTGGAGAAGTGGAATGTGTTTTGAATAAAATCTTGATACACCAGTTCATGCAGTGTTTGTAAAGAATCTTGGTGTATGATTGATCTTTTTCCTTCATCATATTCCTGGACGGTTGCAAACAATTAGCACATTGCTATCTCAGCCTCCACAAAAATATTCTTGTCTTTCTTTCTTTTTGGGAAAGAATTTCGATCCGTTCAAAATATATATATATATATATATATATATATATATATATATTCAACCATTGAATATCATTGAAACAGTAGAGAGAATTAGATAAGCCACCATCATAAATTGATTACACTACTGCATATTTATTTCACAGAGAAGATAATTAATATGTTGATTCAAATAAGATAAAAGCTATGACAGATATCAGAACCACATAATAAACTAAACTTTACTACAATTATATAAATTTTTGGTAATCTAAGACAGTAGAAACACTTCAAACTAATTTTTTACATGAAGGGTAGAACTTCAAATAATTAATTAATCTAATAATATCTACCTTAAAAATGAGAAGTGATAGAAAGTATTTATAAACTAACAGATGAATTTTAATATTGTAACATAGGATAAGAAATGAGAAAAAACTAGATCTTACATTAATGTTGTAGAATTTATTAAAATACCTTTTCTTAGTGTTGTCTTATTCAAGAATGAACATTTTTGAACAACTCCATTGTAAATATTGTTGCATATTCATTTATATTATTTTTTTATGAAAAACAAAAACAGTTGAATTAAATATTGCCATCATCTAATGCTAGGTATGATTCATGGGAACGTGCAATATTCGTAGTTCTGGTAATAACTGAGTGATTATCAATTGAGGGAGCATTTCATGTGCACTGAAAATTTCCAAGCAGGGATAGGGTTAGAGGCATGGCCAATGACTTCTTCTACCATTACAAAACTTTGTAAACTATGCTAGAGCATGAGAAATATATATATATATATATATATATATATATATATATATATATATATATATATATATAATATATATAT